>Ga0315543_1000010_pt1 | contig 280111 bp, 255 predicted proteins | sample SalMarSW160210MG_2_FD_203098 | JGI IMG/M metagenome (GOLD analysis project Ga0315543, IMG submission 203098) | Salt marsh sediment microbial communities from the Plum Island Ecosystem LTER, Massachusetts, United States - Salt Marsh Sediment SW1601-210 ...
TGACTTGTCTTTCTTTCTCTGTTATTATCCGACATAGCGGATCCTCCTTTTTGTTTTCTTTCCCTGATTATACCTATCAGGGCAGGATCCGCTATCTAATTTTCAACAGCCAACGGGACATCCTCCGAATTCATCCTCGCCAATCTTAATTCTTGGCTTCAATTGGTCGATGCTGAAGAAAATCTTGTAGTCGTCTATATCCTTATGTTCTGGATCGTGAGTCATTTGAGCCAACGTCCAATAGATGAAATAACCGATTATCAAATAGTTTTTGATATCCAGCCCGTACTTAGCCCTATATCTGTTTTTCAAATCCAACGCTGGGAAAATACTAGACTCCATTGCTTTTTCAGCTAAAAGAACCCATCTAGCCAGAGATTGCTCAAGGTCATCTCTGAAATTAAACTGGGTATCCTTGAGAAAAATATAATAGATAGGGGGGTGGTCTTTAACACTGGGTCCAAAATGATCATTTATGATAAGCAAGGCATCAAGTAAATCATGAAGAGGAATCTTGTCCCCCTTAAGTGATGTAACTTCGCGACAATGCTTAAAGGCCATTTTCAGTGCTTTTGTAAGTTGGGATCTGCCGAAAACCCCACGCTTATTAGCAAGAATATCACGACGCAACTTGTTGATCAATTCTTTCTGTTTATCGGAAGACAATCGCTCGAAAAGCTCCAATTGATTCTTGCCAAAGTCTTCTCTAAGCCCCTCGTAGGAAAGATCATGTATAAATGTATCTATTAGTGATAGGGTAGATACCACTGTAAAAAGGGGGTAAGACTTTATTCGTGATCGTGCTTTTCTTAAAGGAAGTTTCTTACTGTAGAGGTCACGATATGAGCAAGCGAGTATTGCGGTAAACACTATACCTTATTATGGGGTGTATTCTATGCCTGTCAACCTCTCTTCTACTCCTTTCTTCTCAGCCTCTTAAGGGGAACGAAAAGGGAAGCCAGCCTAAAGGCTGGCCTCGTGGACTTTTAGGTGTGGGAATTATTCTTCTTCCCAGCCTTCTTCTATCCTGTCTTCTCCTACTCTTTCGTATCCGATGAAGAAGTTAATGCCTACGGTGGGTGTGTGGGGGTAGAAGCCGTCTACGTATACGTCATCGTAAGTGCCTTCGGCATCCCAGGAAGCGTTGGTCTCAAGCGGGACCAGGTAGCGGGCCTTTGCCTCAAGTCCCACCACTACGCGGCTTTCGAACTTCCAGTAGTAAGCGAGCCCGGCACCGGCAGCAAGGGAGAAGTTATTATACTCGTATGAGCGAGATTCGCCGTCGCCGTCATCGGGTGAGCCGAAGCCTGCTCCAATCTCCGCGATTCTGAGGTGAATGTTATAGTCGCCCATTCCGATAACAGGCCTTAAGCGCAGGTGGTCTGAGAGGTCTATGATGTAGCCGAACTCGGCGAGATCGATCTCGTGGCGGAACGTGGCCTTGTAGTCGCTGCCCGAGGCGGTCTGCCAGGAGTAGGAATTCCCTCCGCCGAGGGTGAAGTTCCATAGCCTGAGAATAAACGGGGTGGAAAGCCCCACCTGGTAAGGAGCAATGTTCGGGATGTTGTATGCGGAGAGGGCTTCGTGCATGGGCTTCATATTGGTCAGGGTGCCAGCGATACCCGGGCCGCCGTAGATGCCCCACTCAAAACCGAACCCTACGGCTGCAAGTGCGAAAAGAACGATAAGTATGCGTTTCATTACCACTCCTCCCACTCGTCGTCATTCGTTTCATCATGTGAGCTGCCGCCGAAGACGACACCTACGGAGACGAAGGGACCATCCATGCTGAAGCTCACTGCATCCTTATCTATCGAGTAGCCGTGTTCGTCCCACCAGTCGGATTCATAGATTGGGTAAAGATAGCCGCCCTTTACGTTCAGCCCGCCGAAAGCGGTCTTGCGTTCGTTGGCAGGGAAGAGAAACGTTATGTCTACGCAAGCACCTGCATTGACGAATCCCTTGCCCACGTCGTAGCTCTCGTCGTCTTCAAAGAACTCGTCGTTATCGGTTCCATCGTCAGTCGGTGATCCGAAACCGGCGCCTGAGCGGAAACGACCGATATGCAGACCCATACCACCGCCGCCCAGCTGCAGCGAGGGACCGATCAGGAGTATATCCGCGATGTTGAAGTGGTAGCCGAAATCCGCATAGCCCATTCCGTAGCCTATGATGGCCTTACAGCTGTCGCCTGTGGCCTCCTTGAAGAACCCGGCGCCCCAGCCGCCTATAGAGAAGCCTTCGATAAAGCCTGAGCCCTGAGCGCCTATAAAGAAAAGGGGGCCGGAGAACTCGGGGCCGCGCGAGCCGCCAAAGAAGGTGTCGTTATAGCGGACAAGCTCGGCGTTGAGCCCCTCGAAGCTCGGCATCATCCCCATTGCCATGGGGCCGCCGAAACCGCCTGCCTGGACGGCAAACGCCGCCACGACAGCGATTAGTGCGATTACTATGGCACGTTTCATCTTCAGCCTCCTTAAGGGTTTACGTACCTTGATCCAATATCCTTAATCCTTAAAGCCTCTCCTCCACCGGAGGCTTTTATGTGAGATTAAGACGAATTCTACCCCTTAAGGTTGCGAAAGTCAAGTGCCCAAAACTGCCACAACCAAGTCAGGTTTGAGTGCAACTCGTCGCAAAAAAGCTGGACAAAAGATGGTCAAAAGCTGGTCAAAAGGTGGACAAAAGTTGGACAAAATGGGGCGATTTTGGGGTATTTTTGAGGGTTTTGGGGGTAAATCCCCGCCCCCTTTATCCCCCTACCCTATGGGGTGCAGTTAGCACCCCAAGGGGCACACTGTCCACCAGGGAGGGGGGAGTTAATGGATCAAGATCACCTTGTGAGTGGTAGCTGACGCGTCACCCTCAACCCTGACGAAGTAGACACCACTGGCGAGTGCCCCGCGTCCTCGTGAATGAACGGTATGGGGTGTTAAGGAGTTAAAACGTAGGGGCCGGTTTTTAAACCGGCCCGAATATTATGATCGGGCCGACCTTACGCGAAGCGCACAACCGAAGGTTGTGAACGTCAGCCCATACGATCTTGTCCACCTTCGATTCCAACCCACAAATTATCTGTAGGGGCACGGCATGGCCTGCCCCTTGAGATGCTTGGCATCTCATAGGGTATGCCGTGCCCCTACCTTCTTTCATAGCGAATAACTCAAAGCGAACCTGAAGGTTCGCACTACTGTCTTAATGCTGCTTCCTCCCTCCTTTTTCTCGCTAAACCGACGATTGAACCAGCCACGACAACCAGTAGCGCGATCAAAAGAAGGTAAAATCCGACGCCGAGAGCCATGACACCAAAATTTGAATGCACCCCGCTATCCTTCAAAATTCTTGCTCTTGAGGCTTCCCAACCAAGGTATATCCAGGCAATTCTAGCTATCGAAACAACCACCGCACCGGATAGAACCAGGTTAATAATCATAAACACCCTCTTCCCTCGCCGCACAAAGAGTTGGATTATAAGGGAAAGAGCAATAAGTATCATTGCTAGAACCCCTATAAACGTCCGGAAATCACCTATCACTTCAAACTGGTCTCCGAACGCAATCCGCCATAAGTTTTGTGGTTCGGCAACGCCAGTAAAATTCACCCACAATAAGGGCAAAAAACTGGCCACAAAATAAAGCGCCACACCGCCCAGAACGATCCAGAATGAAACGGTAAGACTCCACCTAGGTCGATCTAGTTGAGCAGATATTTCCTGCATCTTGCCTCCTTTTAAAAAACATCTTACGCGAGATTTTCAAAAAGTCAACTCAGGTTTACTTTGCACCCCCCTCAATCCCTCTCCATCAGGGAGGGGGAATTTTTAAATGGAGAAGGTCGGCAGGCCGACATTACGCGAAGCGCACAACCGAAGGTTGTGAACGTCAGCCCATACGATCTTGACGGAGGGTAGTGTAAGAGAAGGTGTCATTGCGAGCCACCGAAGGGCGACGGATACCTCGATTCTCATGGTTATGTAGCCGAGAAACGAGTATATGGGTGGCGGCCAGACTATTTTCCCGTACCTTTTTTCTTACCTTTACCCACTAACCCAATTATTGAACCAGCCGCGACAATCAGTAACGCAATTAAAAGAAGGTAAAAACCTACTCCGAGCCCGAGGATACCACAATCTAAATACCTCCCGACTATCTTCAGCTGCATCATTCGGTGATAAAAAAAGATTACGGCAAGTCTGACTATTGTAAGGAGTCCAGCAGCAGAAAGAACCAGATTAATTGCCATAAAAGCCTTCATCGTTCGTCGGCGAAAGAGTTGAACTATAAGAGAAAAAACAACAAGTATCATTACCAGAAGTCCCATAAACGTCCAGAAATCACCAATCACTTCAAACCGGTCTCCGAACGCAATCCGCCATAAGTTTTGTGGTTCGGCAACGCCAGTAAAATTCACCCACAATAAGGGCAAAAAACTGGCCACAAAATAAAGCGCCACACCGCCCAGAACGATCCAGAATGAAACGGTAAGACTCCACCTAGGTCGATCTAGTTGAGCAGATATTTCCTGCATCTTGCCTCCTTTTAAAAAACATCTTACGCGAGATTTTCAAAAAGTCAACTCAAGTTTACTTTCCCCTCCCCCTTTATCCCCCTCCACCAGGGAGGGGGAATTTTTAAATGGAGAAGGTCGGCAGGCCGACCTTACGCGAAGCGCACAACCGAAGGTTGTGAACGTCAGCCCCTACGAACTTGACGGAGGAAGTGTAAGAGAAGGTGTCATTGCACTCCATAATTCTCCATCTACTCCCAAGGAGTCCTATCGTAAATTCAATTGGACTGAAGAATTCTCGGTCATTTTCTATCTGTACATATAGGTGTCCACAAAAGGGCATCTAAAGGATCTCATATGGGTAACAACGAAAAGGAGGAATTTTGGTGGGAATTCATCCAAGACCTTCTCTTGGCTGTTCTTAGCCATCTCCTCTTAGATTTGTTAGACAATCTCTTTTAAGTATAGGGGCACGGCATACCCTATGAGATGCCAAGCATCTCAAGGGGCAGGCCCTGCCGTGCCCCTAATAATTCCTGCGTAACCTCTCTTTATCCACAATCACACTATACTTCTGACCTTCCACTACAACCTCGCTTGCGTCAATCAGTCTCAGAGCATTTTCATCCGTAAGATTCCTTTTGTCAATATACACTTCTAATCCCCAGTAAACAAAATTGAGAAGAGATTCTATCGTATTGAACTTAGAAATCATCCTCTCATGCACATGGACATTCAATTCTGGATGCCGCATTCTTGAAATCTCCTTTAGGGCTTCGAAGTTGCTTAATCCCGCACCAAACCTAAACCCTTCATAGAGTCTAAACATCCTCCGGGTATACAGATAATATCTGAGAAAACTCCTTGGCCCAAAAATGAAAATCAGAAGGACGAGTAAGATAACCCCTACTACTATAAACAACCACCACATTTGGGCCTCCTCTAAGATCGTTTATAACATTAGCTTATCGAATATTACTGGAGAAAGACAGGTTGTCAATCCCCAACCCCACTTGTATTACTGTAGTGACTTCTAAACGGCCTGGAGAGGCCGTTCTACATTCCCCCTCCCTGCGGGCACCCCCCTTCAGAAAGGGGGCAAAGCAGTCCCCCTTACTAAGGGGGAATTAAAGGGGGATCCGACAATGGGCTTAAGCCCCTTGTCTAGCTGATTTCATTTTCTTCCTCCTTGTATCCCCTCCCTCTTGGTTCCCCTACCCTATGGGGTGCAGTAAAGTTAGCACCCCAAGGGGCACACTGTCCACCGAGGAGGGGGAACTGACATCACACTCATCTGCTGCGCGGCTGAGCGGAAACCCTTAAGGCAGCCTCCGGCCATTCTGCGATCTTTTTGCCGAAGGCAAAAAGGAGCATATCGAGTGTGGATATTTCAGGCGATATGCGCTTCCTAACCCCAGATCGGTCAATATCTACGCGACTTAGGGTTATCCACAAGTTATCAACACGTAATCCACAGGGACGGGGGCAATATCTATACATAAATAGTAGGCGCGTTTGTAGCCTGGTTAAACTGTAGATTTTAACTCGCAACCCGCTCTAATACAGAAAGTTATACTGTTACGGGCAATTGACCCTTAACCTGCTTGACAAGCGCGCTTAATCCGCCTAAACTACTACGAAGGAGGACGAAGAATGAACAAACTTGGTCCTGCAAAGATTCGTAAAAGAGACGGTCGAGTTGTTGATTTCGACATAGAAAAGATAACCAACGCCATCTTCAAGGCTGCACAGGCAGTTGGCGGTGAGAATCGGGAACTGGCCGAGGCCCTGGCCCAGAGGGTGGTTGACGAACTTATAAAGCACCACGGGGATACTGGTATCCCCTCTGTGGAGGAGGTGCAGGATATTGTAGAGACGGTATTGATTCGCTCCGGTCACGCCAAAACCGCCAAGGCCTACATCCTTTACCGTCGCAAGCGCGCCGAGCTGCGCGAGGCCAAAGAGTTTTTCGTAGGCATCCAGGACGACCTCAAGCTCTCGCTGAACGCCTTGAAGGTTCTGGAACGCCGTTACCTTTTAAAGAACGAGGAAGGTGAGGTTCACGAGACGCCCGCCCAGTTATTCAAGCGTGTGGCTCGAGCAATCGCCGCGCCTGACGAACGCTACGGCGACGACGTGGCACGCACCGAAAAGAGCTTCTACAATCTCATGACCTCCTTCGAGTTCATGCCCAACTCGCCCACGCTCATGAACGCGGGCACCGAGTTGGGTCAGCTTGCCGCATGCTTCGTTTTGCCGGTTGATGACGAGATGGACAGGATATTCGAGTCGGTAAAGCACGCGGCGATCATCCACAAAACGGGCGGCGGCACCGGGTTCAGCTTCTCACGGTTGCGCCCCAAGAACGACATGGTGCGTTCCACCGGAGGTATAGCCTCAGGACCGGTTTCGTTCATGCGGGTCTTTGACGTGGCCACCGAGGTCATCAAACAGGGAGGCAGGCGCCGCGGCGCAAACATGGGAATACTCCGGGTAGATCATCCCGACATCCTCGAGTTCGTCACCTGCAAGGAATCGGAGGGCGTGCTTGCCAACTTCAACATCTCGGTAGGGGTAACAGAGGAGTTCATGCACGCGGTTGAGGCGGACGAAAACTACAGCCTTAAAAACCCGCGTACCGGCAAGGAGGCAGGCCGTTTGCGCGCCAAGGACGTTTTCAACCTGATGGTCACCATGGCCTGGCGCACCGGCGATCCAGGCATCGTCTTCCTTGACCGCATCAACCAAGACAACCCCACGCCAGAGCTTGGCTCCATCGAGGCCACAAACCCCTGCGGCGAGCAGCCGCTCCTTCCGTACGAGGCCTGCAACCTGGGTTCGGTGAACCTAGCCAAGATGGTGACCAATCACTCGGTGGATTACGAACACCTGCGTAAAACCGTCCATACCACAATTCACTTCCTTGACAACGTTATAGACGCCAGCCGCTATCCTCTGTCTGAGATAGACGAGATGGTGAAGCGCAACCGGAAGATCGGGCTCGGGGTGATGGGTTGGGCAGACATGCTTTTCTCACTGGGCATCCCATACGACTCCGAGGAGGCGCTTGAGCTCGGTGCAAAGGTAATGGAGTTCATACAAAAAGAGGCTGTGGCCGCATCACGTGAGATTGCCAAAACGCGCGGCGCATTCCCCAGCTTCCCCAACTCTATCTTCGCCAAGCGTGGCGAGGAACCGCGCCGAAACGCAACACTTACCACCATCGCACCAACAGGCACCATCTCCATCATCGCTGGCTGCTCATCAGGAATCGAGCCTATCTTCGCCATTAGCTTCATCCGCAACGTGATGGACAACACAGAGCTCCTGGAGGTCAACCCTGTCTTTGAGAAACTGGCCAAAGAGATGGGTTTCTACAACGAAGGACTGATGAAGGAGATAGCGCGGCACGGCACGATTGCTCATATCCGCAAGATTCCGGACTCGGTCAAACGCATCTTCGTTACCGCGCACGACATCAATCCCTCATGGCACGTGAAGATGCAGGCCGCGTTCCAGCGCTCGACCGACAACGCAGTTTCAAAAACCGTGAACCTGCCAAACCATGCGACACCCATGGACGTGGCCGACGTTTACATGCTGGCATATAGGCTGGGCTGCAAGGGCGTTACCGTTTACCGCGACGGCTCCAAGTCCGCGCAGGTATTAAACATAGGGACGGTGAACCGCGAGCAGCAGCCTGCGGCAAACAGGACCGCGCAGGCGCTCTCCGAATACCGCTTCGCAGACCGGATGATCACCGTAGGCTCGGAGTTCACGGCCGGCTGCAACAGGTGCAACTCCTAAGATCACCCCAAGCGGTAAACCCCAGGACACGAAAATTAAGGGGCCGGCAAAAGCCGGCCCCTGCGATCCTGAAAAGACCTTAAGTCTCCGCTGAAGGGTTACTTCACCAGAAGCATCTTGGTAGTTTGCTTGAAACCTTCGGATGTTTTCAACTCGCAGATGTAGATACCGTTGCCGAGTTTTCTGCCCTGCTCGTCTCTTCCGTCCCAGGTTACGCTGTGGGTTCCCGGTTCGAGGGTTCCGTGAATCAGGGTAATAACCTTTTGTCCGACGGTGTTGTAGACGGAGACGTCCACCACGCTCTTGGTGGGGATACTGAAGGCTATATCTGTCTTCGAGCTGAAGGGATTGGGGTCGTTCTGAGCCAGGTAGAAATTGTGGATGATCATGCCCTGCTGGTTGGGGCCGGGGACGACGGAGAATTGCGGCACGATGTTGATGAACCGGCAAGCGTTGCCCTGCTGATCAACCACCACCACGTGAAGGAACCAGTTACAGGTATCGGGAAGTGGGATGGGCATCGGCTGTGGATCAGGTCCGGGTCCGCCCCCGATCAAGCTGTCGGGGCCGACGTGAGGTGTGTCTTCCTTGGGACAGATGATTAACATGTGAGTAAAGGTTCCGCGTTCCCCCGCACCGGAAAATCCGGTCAACTCACCGGTAAAGGGATCCAGCCAACCCCACTCTATCTCGCCTGTCCAGGGGTCCATGAAGTCTACCCTTATGCCTTGTGGGGTCGGCGTATTGACCACCGAGTTGAAGGTCATCATGTGCCAGTTGTCGCTTCCCGGCCACTGCAGGCGAACCAGCACGTCCTGACACCTTTCCAGTTCGTTGCGCGCAGTGCCCCAGTTGAACGGCTCGTTCCTAATCGTGTAGTTGTCGCCGTGATCTTTGAGCCAATTTTCCAAGGCTTCCACGATATCGTCCCACTGGGTTCCTCCAAGTAACGTGTCGGTGCCCGCCAGTTCGGCAAGGGAATCCACCAGATCATAAGCGCTCAGACCTCCGGCGACTTCTCCGTCTCCGGTGCCTTCGAAGTACTTCAGACACGCCGCCGCCGCGGTAGGTACGCAGTGCCAGGGGGAATGCGGCTGCTGAGATATGCCGGGGATTCCTTTCATGAAGGTATCCTGCTTGGGTTCAACGAATATGCTCACCGAATCGATGTCGTGGTAGAGATCGGTTACCATGACCCACAAGGTGTCGTTCTGGATCGACGTCCAGCTCACCACGGCGTCGCTGGGTGGAGTAGGATCGTAGTTGCGCTGCGTCTCTGTGATCAGGGTATCCCCGCCCTGGATGATAGCCACGGCCTTGAACAGGATAACCATGTTCTGGGGGGGCACGATGTCGTGGGGGAAGACGGTGGCCCAGCCGTCGCCTAAAGAAATTTCCGAGGTATCTGAGGTATCTATTGATGCGGAAGCCATGGGAGAGGACGGGGCTTCGTATCCATCACTATCGGACCCGAAAAGGATCCAGGTCTGACCCTGGTCGATGGAGTGGTAGAAATCCACCTTCTGGATCGTCTGGGCGCTATCAAGCACGTGGAGTCTGACCCTGCTTACGCGGCCTGGGCCTCCGATAAGGTCATGCCAGGGTTCGGCGAGAACCCAGTCCCCGACCGCGAGAACCGGCTCTCCGAACTGAGCCCACAGCGGCGCAGCAACCAACATAATGATTGAGAGGACGAGCAGCAAGGTTCTTTTACGTTTTGGGAGCATCTTTTCCTCCTTGGTTTTTTTGGTTTATGAAACGGGCAGGCTTCGCTTATCAGCGAGTCCTTGCCATTGAATGCCTTAAATTAAACTTATGTTCAATAACCATGTCTCTATATTAAATTGGAACTATACTCAAAAGAAGGGGTTTGTCAAGTGGTTGGGAAGGAGGGGGGGGGCGAGGGAGTAGCCTCAAGGGACAAGCGGCGGTTACAGGTTAAAAAGCCGACCGAAAGGTCGGTCCTTTGTTTTTGGCGCCACGTTTCGGGCGAAATTTGCCGCGAACTCGTCAGGTTTGAGTGCCATTCGTCACAATTAAGTGGGACAAAAGCTGGTCAAAAGGTGGTCAAAAGCTGGACAAGAACGCGACTTCGTCGCAATTGCAAATTGCAAATATCAAATTTCAAAATGATGGGGCGGGGACGTCTGGGGTGAAAAAGTTGGACAATTTGGGGCTTTTTTGGGGGGAATCGGGTGTTTTTCGGTTTTCAGGAAAGTTCACAGTGGCCGACCGCAGGGTCGGCCATTTTTTTGCATTGCTCCTTTTTACCTTCGGCAAAAAGATCGCAGGAAAAACCTTGACATACCCTCTTGCAAGTGTATATTATAAGTAAGTGAAGGAGGTCTTATGAAGAAGCTTTGGCCGCTTTTAATCGTGACGCTTGGGTGGCTGGTGATTTGCCAGAAACCTGAAGAAACGGGCTGGATTGCCGTCAACTCTACGCCCGAGGGTGCGGCGGTTTACCTTGACGACAGCCTCACCGACGAAACTACCAACTGCGTGCTTGAGGATGTTCCGGTAGGTGAACACCATCTAAAACTCACCTTAGACGACTACTTTGACTGGGAAGACTCGGTTGTGGTAGAGGCGGATGATACATTGAAGCTTGAAGTTGAACTTACCAATCAGGTCGGTTACTTGAAGATGAAGTCCGAACCGCAAGGAGCGGAAGTCTACGTGGGCATTAACTCAACAGGTAAGCAGACTAACTGTATCCTGGAAGTACCAACAGGCGATCGCACTGTAAAACTTCTGCTCGATGACTACAAGGAGTGGACAAGAGATGTAACCGTCGAGGCAGAGGATACCGTTTACTTGAACGCCTACCTTATTCCCGATTCCGTCCAGCCAGGAGATGTGTTGTGGTGGTATGAGAGCGGAGAAATGGCTATTTCTTCATTGGCTTTGGGGATAGATGGTACTGTTTATTTCATAGCCGGAACCAGCCTTTATGCCATTAGCCCAGAGGGTGGCTTACTTTGGAGTGTTGATATTGAATTGGAAGAACCGACGGGAGGAAACACCATTGCGGTCGGTCCAGAAGGGCACATTTACTTCAAGACGTGGGGTTATCTTTATGCATTAAATGAAGCTGGTAGTGTTATATGGCAGTATAGTAAATCGGGAATCACCCCCACTCCTCCTACTATCGGATCAGATGGTTCTGTATATCTAGCAGCTAATGGTTTGCGCGCTCTTTCTCCACAAGGGGGTTTGCTTTGGGAGACAATTTATGGAGGTTCTTGTTCTCAAGTTATTGCTGCGGATGATGCCATTTATACTCTTCATGTAATCCGTGATGGTGTTAATAACCTTGGTTCTATCTCTTTTGAAGGAGAATTGCAATGGCACTCTCCAATATGGGCTCTTCTTCCCGATTTCAGCTATTTAGCCACAGGTGAAGAAGGAATCGTATACTTCTTCATCAATCATTATGAGGAGGTGGGATCTGACGATATTGTTTACGATTTTACCCGCTTATACTCATACAATTCGAAAGGCTCTCAGAAGTGGTATGTTGATTTTGGCGGAACTGTTATACATTCCCCCGCAATAGGTGTGAATGGAGAGCTTTATTTTGGAATGGCTAACCAATTCCATTCCTATGATTCGTATGGGAAAATGAAATGGATATACAACACAGCGGTTTGTGGAACACCTGCGATCGGTACGTATGGCAATATATACTTCGGTTCGACAGATGGATACTTTTATGCGATAAATTCGGGGGGTAATCTAGTATGGAACTCCTACATAGGAAGTACTGGATTCTGCTCTCCAGCGATTAGTGACGATGGAGTTATCTATGTTGGAGCTAATGACGGGTGTTTATACGCTATCTATTCTGAATCCGGAGGCCTAGCCAACTCTCCCTGGCCTAAGTATCGGGCCGATAACCAGAACACGGGCAGGGCGAGATACTAAACCACCTGTTGACGAAAGAGTAATCCTCGGTTATCATTACGGGATGGGTAAGGCACACTTGATTTCAGGGCTTATGGGGCGTTATCCGAAGCGACTTGAGATTTTAACCGTAAGATTAAGGAATTGCTGAAGTTATGAACGCGGTAGTGGCGCTGGTCGGGCGGCCCAACGTAGGGAAGTCCACGCTGTTCAACAGGCTCGTGGGCCGCAGGGAGGCAATTACCCTGAAGACCCCTGGGATAACAAGGGACAGGCTTTACGGCACCGTGCACTGGCTTTCCAAGAGCTTTACCCTGATAGATACCGGGGGATTTATTCCCGCGCCTGAGTTGCCGCTGGAAGAGCAGATGCGCCGCCAGGTCCAGCTGGCTATCAAAGAAGCCGAGCTCGTTCTTTTAGCGGTGGACGGAAAGGAAGGCCTGCATCCATCGGACGAGATGCTGGCCGAGGTTCTGAGAAAACAGGGAAAGCCATACATCGTTGTTGTGAACAAGTCGGACGTCCGCACCGCGGAGTGGGAACACCATATCTTCCATTCGCTGGGTGGGGCAGAGCTTTTCCTCGTATCGGCAGAGCATGGTGTGGGGTTCGGTGACCTGCTGGAAGCGATATGCGAGAGGCTTACCTTTGAGGAAGAGACTGAGGTTAAGCCTGAGGTGAAGCTGCTGATAGCCGGACGTCCGAATTCAGGCAAGTCTACCTTACTCAACGCGCTGGTGGGCTCCGAACGCGCGGTTGTGGATGAGGCTCCGGGAACTACCCGCGATCCGGTGGATACATATCTGGAGGTTTCCGGTAGGATATGGCGGATAGTAGATACGGCAGGGCTGAGGCGAAGAACACGGATCAAGGATGAGGTGGAGTACTACGCCTCGACCAAGTTAAGGAAGGCTATAGCCAGGGCCGAGATCATACTTCTCCTGATCGATCTTACCGAGGGGGTTACGAGACAGGACAAAAGGCTGGCCGCCGAGGTCATATCAAGGCGCAAGGGGCTGATCTTCGTTTTGAATAAAACGGATCTCTTCGACCGGCAGGCACTTCGGTCAAAGATAGATGGGGCATCCTACCAGCTACGCGGTATGGAGCCATTCTTCAGGGTGCTTGTCTCCGGCAAGGAGAAGGAAGGGTTGGGTGAACTGGTCGGGGCGGTTACGGCGCTCTTAGAGAGACGCAGCCAGCGCATCTCAAAGGAGCTTTTAGGAGAGTTCGCCCAGCAGGTTACCCAGGAGCGCTCACCCGGTCGAAGGATAAAGATATACCGATTGATACAGAAGGAAGGCGCGCCGCCCCTCTTTCTCGTGGAGGCCAACAAGCCGGATGAGCTCGAAGAGACCTATGTGCGATTCTTAACCAACCGGCTTCGCGATACGTTCGACTTGAGAGGCACCAACCTGAAGCTTGAACCTACGCAGAGGAAGAAGAAATGATCTCGCCTTTGTGGGACACGGTGATATTGGCGGTGTTCGGATTTCTATCCGGTTCGATCCCCTTCGGTTATCTTATAGCCTCAGCAAAGGGTATGGACATCCGCAAGATGGGTTCGGGCAACATAGGCGCGACCAACGCGATAAGGGTGTTGGGAATGAGCTGGGGTATGGGGGTAGGGCTGCTGGACGCGATCAAGGGAGCCGTGCCAGCTTACCTTGCTTTGCAGTTCTCGCCCTTGCCTGGAATAGTTGGTGCGGCCGCTGTTTTAGGCCACGTGTTCTCGCCCTGGCTTAGGTTCAATGGGGGCAAGGGTGTCGCAACCACCTTTGCCGTATTCCTCGTTCTGGCCCCCTTCCCCGCACTTACCGCACTCGGCATATGGATACTGCTTCTCCTCACCGCAGGCTACGTGTCAATCGCTTCGATATTCTCGATTACGGCGCTGCCTGCCCTTATCTTTCTGTGGGGAAGATTTAATCCTGAGATCTCGGTGATCGCCGCTGCAGCCGGCTGCGCTCTTCTGGTGGCGTGGGCGCACCGGGGGAACATGATGCGTCTTACCGCAGGCAAGGAACCGAGGACAAAATTGTGGAAAATGCTGTGGAAAAGATGAGGGTAAGTTTCCTTGGTGCAGGGGCCTGGGGCTCGACCATGGGGATCATGCTCTCGCGTGAGGGGCACGATATAAGGCTGTGGGAGATCGATTCCGCCAGGGTAGAGAAACTCGGATATACCCGCAGGCTTCCAGGTGTACTGCCTGGGGCAAGGATACCCAAGGAACTATACTACACCTCGGATATAGAAGAGGCACTGGCTGGAGCCGATCTCTTGGTACTTGCGGTACCCTGCCAGGCGCTGAAGGCCACGCTGAGGAGGCTGCCCAGAGGATATGAACCGCCGAGGATGGTGGTGAATCTCATAAAGGGACTGGAGCGCCGGACAGGTTTTCGACCCAGCCAGGTCTGGGCCGGGTTTTTCCCTCGCCGTCCGGCGAGTGTGCTTTCCGGTCCCTCGATCGCCATCGAGGTGCTTCACGGTCATCCCACCGCGCTTGTGGCGGCAGGGGAGGATAAAGAGGCGGTGAAGAGTATTCAGCGGATATTCTCGTTTGACAATCTGCGGGTCTACCGATCGGACGATGCGGTTGGCGTGGAGTTGGGCGGAGCCTTGAAGAACGTTATCGCCGTAGCCTGCGGTATCTCCGAAGGGCTTGGTGCAGGGACCAACACCCGCGCGGCGCTTCTTTCACGAGGGTTGGCTGAGATTACGAGATTGGGCGAGAAGCTGGGGGCGAAAGCGCGGACGTTTTCAGGGCTTGCAGGCTGGGGCGATCTTGTCACCACCGTTTGGAACCCTGCCTCGCGCAATCATAGAGTGGGACTGGGACTCGCAAGAGGCAAGAACCTGGAGGCGATCCTTGCCGAAATCGGTATGGTTGCCGAGGGGGTTGAGACCTGCCGGATTGCCCGTAAACTGGGGAGGATGCACGCTATCGAGATGCCCATAACCGAAGCGACATACCGGGTGCTGTTCCGGGGCGCCGATCCACACTCCGAGATGTCAAGGTTGCTTGCTAGATCGCTGAAGGAGGAGGTATGGTAGAGGAACATTTTTATACGATCACGCAGGCGGCACGGCTCACAAAGATCAAGCCGCACGTTCTGCGATACTGGGAGAAGGAGTTTCGCTGGCTTGGCCCGCGCAAGAACTCGGCAGGACGCCGCATCTACTCGGAGCACGACATCGAACTCATTACGCTGATTGAGAGGCTCCTGCACAAGGAAGGCTACTCTATAGCGGGCGCGCGCAGGCGGGTAGGGAAGCTTCTTGCGCTTTCTAACCAGCTTCAACTGCCGCTCTCAGAGGTTCAAACCAATCCCCTGGAAAGGTTCAAGCAGGAACTTGAAGAAATCCTCAAGATGCTGGAACGCAGGTGACGCCTGCTGAGACCTCGTGGGGCCCCCTTCTGCCCTGGGTCGTAGACGGTATCGCAGCGCTCTTGATCCTCGGCTCGGCTGTCTCAGGGCTCCTCAAAGGGGCGATACGCATCCTCGGGGCGATTGCTGGCGTGGTGGCCGCGATTATTATCGGCTGGCGCTTTACACCGGCGCTTGCTGAACTCCTGATCCCCAAAATAAGCTCCGTATTCTTCGGCAAGCTCCTGGCATTCCTTGCAATCTTCATCGCGGTCATGATTGTTACAGCGATCGTTGTCTTCCTTTTGAACAAACTCTTTGACGCCATCCTTCTGGGATGGGCCAACAAGCTTGTGGGTTTCGTGCTGGGACTCGTTATCGGGACGTTCGTCGTTTGCGTTATCATCTGGGTCTCGCTTCAGCTGTACCCTGAGCTTGCCGATCTCTATACCCATACCCGGCTGGTCAGGTTGTTAACCGCTGTGCTCTTTGTATTCGCCCCGGGCGCAAGGAGCGCGCCCGTTACTCCACCTGCCTGATCCCTGCTTCGATTATCTCTATCCCGGCAGATTGCCCCACAAAGGTCTCTATGCTGTCAGTAACTTGTTCGGTATCAACCGGTGCAAAGGTAGTCTGCGCTCCGCTCGATGGAGTAACCGTTATTGTATCAGAGTCAGCGCACGCGGATGAGCTTTCTTGTAGCCGTATGGTTCCCTGCCTGTATCCTGATGAAGTAGACGCCAGGGGCCACAGCTCGGCCAAGATCATCTCGACCATCCCAGGTTATAGCATAATGACCCGAGGCCTTGATACCAGAGCTCAGGGTCTTCACTGGCCTGCCCGAGACATCGTAGACCTTCAGGTTGAGCGGGCCTGAATGGGCAAGCGAATAGTAAATATCGGTGGAAAGCTTGAAGGGGTTGGGAGCGGGCTCCGCTAGGTCTAACTTGAAACCCGAAGCTGGTAGTTCGTCGATCCCGACGGTGCGATCGTATTTTATCGTCCAGAAGTCCTGATCGCCCAAGCCGATAGAGGAACCCGTGACATAGAGATAGCCCTGCTCATCTACCGCCACACCAAAGGCCTTATCGTAAAAACATCTGTCGTAGACCGCGTTCCAGATGAGATTGCCATCCTTGTCATAGCATATCGTCAGATAGTCCCAGTTCGTCCCGTTGCAAGACCCGCCCGTAACATAGACGAATTCATCATCAACCGCCACACCTTCGGCCTGATCCCTGGCGCCTGAGTCGTAGATCTTGTCCCAGATGAGATTGCCTTCCTTGTCATAGCATATCGTCCGGTAGTCCCAGTCCGACTCGTTGAGAGACCAGCCCGTAACATAGACGAATTCATCATCAACCGCCACACCAAAGGCCAGATCGCTATCGTCTGAGTCGTAGGCCTTCTCCCACTGGAGATTGCCATCCTTGTCATAGCATATCGTCCGAAAGTTCGAGTTCGAGTAGCCCGTGACATAGACGAATTCACCATCTACCGCCACACCGTTGGCATAATCGTGAGAACCTGAGTCGTAGACCTTGTCCCACTGAAGATTGCCATCCTTGTCATAGCATATCGTCCGAAAGTCGCAGTCCGACTCGCTGAGAGAGGAGCCCGTGACATAGACGAATTCACTATCAACCGCCACACCCTTGGCCGCCTCGCTTCTGCCTGAGTCGTAGACCTTGTTCCAGATGAGATTACCATCCTTGTCATAGCATATCGTCAGGAAGTCGGCGATCGTCTCCTTGGAAGAGTAGCCCGTGACATAGACGAATTCACTATCAACCGCCACACCGGCGGCCGACTCGTCGTAGCCTGAGTCGTAGACCTTGTTCCAGATGAGATTGCCATCCTTGTCATAGCATATCGTCCGGGAGTCGTGGTTCGTCCCGTTGGAAGAGTAGCCCGTGACATAGACGAATTCACCATCAACCGCCACACCCGAGGGCACATCGTCATTGCCTGAGTCGTAGGTCTTCCCCCAGATGATAGCCGGACCGTCATAGGTGTTGGCCCATATCAAGCCAAAAGCAAGAGCCAACCCGCACAACGCCTTCAATAAACCTTTCATGTCATCCTCCTTAGTTTGCTCCCTTCACGTTCACTCCGGCTTAGGGCTGAATACGTAGCTCCACGTCAAGTCAATCATTGCCTTTCCCGCACCGGTCCATGGATTAACCCGCGGATATCAACGAAAAAGGCTCAACCTGGCCTATCTCCTGAACAGACAGGAACGTTTGTGTTTCTGAGCCTGCGGCTGGACGATGTCTGCCGACACGACCGCGCCGGTGCTCAGGTTAACCAGAATCACCCCTCCCCCTGGCCTAAGCTCCAGGGACACCAGGCTCCCCGCATCTGCAAGACGGCGGTAGGCCTTGCCGCCGAATCCCAGCCTTTCAAGAATCTCATCCGCGGTGTGGTTGATATCTTCCCTGTCCGCGTAGCGCAAACCGGCAATCAGATCAATTAAGCGAATCCCGGCGTCCAGCCTGGTGAACACGAACCGCAGGGAAGAGTAGGCGATAAGGGTATCCGCTCTTCTCACGATCGAGTCGCAGTGCAGAATCTCCTGAAGTGCGGCAGGGTTCGGGCTGTCCAGCCAGCGCTCCTGGATAAATCCGGTAACGGTCGAGGTAAGGCTTCCTTCTTCGCACTCAAGGCGCAGCCTTCGCTCATAGGTTGTGCTGTCAATCCCCCCAGGCATGGGAATAAACCGTACCTCGCGCCTAACTACCTCGAAGTAAGGGTACTCATAGGGTACGGTCTGGGCAATTAGAAGGAGAAGAAGTTCCACGATTTATCCTACCCCTGCATTCCGGATTGTCAAGTACCATCCAGGAGTCGTGCCTGCTATAAGACCCCCAGGCAAATGGGTAAACACAGATGTTTTTCGTATATAAAGCTAAATAAAATGTTAGTATATGTAACTACCAAATAAGGACTTGACAAACGAAAAATCTGATGTAAACTTTACATCTAAACAAAGGCCTAGTATGTAGGCCCAAGGGAGCGATGGGCTAAAAAGAAGTGCCATGAAGTGCGCGCTTGTAGCGAGGCACTTCTGTAAGTGTATGTTGGAGGGAATAAACAATCTAAACTCAGGAGGAATTATAATGCGCAAAAAACTTCCATTAGGTGCCCTGGTGGTGTTTGCGGTCCTTACCTCATCCCTTAATGCCCAACCAACGAGCCTGCTCTCAGAGTGGTTCGAAGGCCCCTTCCCCCCGGGTGGTTGGGCAACCTACACCTCTATCGGTCAGAACCAGTGGTTCCGCAACGACTACTGGGGCCGCCCCAACTATACGGGCGGCTCAGGTTACTGTGCAGACAACGACGACGCCAGCGCAGGCCCCGGCGCTGCCCGAGTAGGCGGTAATATCCTGCAGTCGCCAACGTTTGATGCAAGTGGTTACAACATCATATGGCTCGCCTACGACGTGGACTGGTATCCAGTGGGTGAATATATGATGGGTCTGGTGGAGGTCTACAACGGTTCGAGCTGGATTATGGTGATGAGCCACCCCTCCATGGGCCGCAAGACAACACGAGACAGCATCAACATCAGTGACAAGGTCGGAGCTGCGATGAACGCCCGGGTGCGGTTCACCTACAGCGAGGTGACAGGCGGCGTAAAATCAAACTGGTATGAGGTTGACGACGTGAACGTCTGGGGCTCAGACCCTCCCGAACCGCTGGACCTTGTGATGGCGGAGATAATCCGCCCCAAAGACTGGGAAAAGGGTGGAGTCCCATTCGAACCGTCTTGCCGGATTTACAACAACCTCGACACCACTGCTCACGGCAAAGTCCTATGCAGGATCAAGGAATGGCTCACCCAGCAGACAGTCTACGAGGATGTACACAATAACTGCCCGCTCAATCCGGGCTACACCGTTGTTGAATTCAAGGCGTTCAACCCACAGCCGAACAAGACCTACAACGCATTCTTCGTGGTTGAGCACCCTGATGACGTAAACCCAACAAACAACGAGATGAGCAAGAACTTCTCCACCCACGAATCCGAATATGACGTGACACCCTACGAGATGCTTGCTCCAGAAACCCCTGAGCAGATCAATCCGTTCATGCCCACAGCCAATTATGCCGAGCGTCTAGGCAAAAACACGGTGGACGTGAAAATGCACTGTTGGATTCAGGATTTTGACACCGAAAAATGGGTCTACCGTGACTCGTTAGATTTTCGCGATTTTGTGCCTCACGACACCTTCCTGGCCGTATTCGACACAGCGTACCTTGAAACCGGTACTTACATAATCAGATTCTGGGCAAACGGCGAAAACAATGCGAACATCAGCAACCCCCCACTCGTGGACACCTTTAACTACACAGGAATCGCCGAGACCCCGATCGCCAGCCGATTCAGTCTTGATGCGGCAACACCTAATCCCTGCGCCGATTTCACCGCGATACGCTTCACCCTGGGGCGTACCACCAACGTCACCCTGCGCGTCTATGATGCAGCAGGCAACGTGGTGGCAACGCTTGCGGACGGTTCCCGCGGCGCCGGTTCCTACACTGTTCACTGGAACACCTCAGGCGTTGCTGCGGGCGTCTACTTCGTACAGATGATAACTCCGGAATTCAACGCCACATGCAAGGTGATGGTTCTTCGCTAATCCTCCTTTCGTCCCCAGGACGAAAGATCGAAGATAAAAAGGAAAGGGGCCGGTCTGAGACCGGCCCCTACAGATTTTAACCCAAAGAACACCCCTTGACAAACCCCGAATTTCGATTAAATTTAGGTAGAGAGACGGGGGTGCTGAAGGACGGACAGAATCGGGAGAGTGAGTGGGAAGCTCAGTTTCCCGATTAGAAAAATTTGGAGAATAAACCAACTCCAAGCAAGGAGGAGTATAATGACCAAAAAAGTCATAGGGATCGCGGCCGCGCTGATTCTTTGTGCGGCCCTGGTTCTGCCTCTAAACGCCCAAACCAGCCTGCTGCACGAAGACTTCGAAGGCAGCATCCCGCCTGCCGGCTGGTCCATCACAACCGAGGCGGGTTCCAATCAGTGGTATAACGAGACTCACGGGTATATCGGGGGCAACCATACCGGTGGCGGCGGCCACTGCGCAGCCAACGACGACGACTATTTTGGCTATGCCTATATCCGTAACAACTCGATTGAGTCGTCCGCGTTTGACGCCAGCACCTATACCGGGGTCTGGCTGGCCTTCAACTACACCTGGGAAGACTTTGACGGGACCGAGCATGCATACGTGGACGTCTTCAACGGCTCAGCATGGGTCCAGGCAAAGGAGGTCTCGGTTAACGGCTGGCTGAGCGGCACGAGAGACAGCGTAGACATCAGCGCCCAGGCAGGTGGAGTATCCGATGCTCGAGTCCGCTTCCGCTACGACGAGGACGGCGGTTCGGGCTGGGCTTACTGGTATCTGGTGGATGCCGTAGACGTCTGGGCCGGCGGCGGCGGACCCTCCGAAGTAGACACCGTAGTGAACGAGGGCTTCGAAGGCAGCTGGCCACCCAGCGGATGGACCACTACCATCGGCTCAGGCAACGACCAGTGGAGTGATCTCAACGGCCTTGGCGGCTTCTGGGCCAACTATGCCGCCTCGGGCGGCGGCAACTGCGCCGAAAACGACGACTATTGGGCCACCAATTTCTTGGGCTGGCCGCAGTGCGTGGAGAATGCCCTGGTTACCCCAGCCTTCACCCTCGGGGGCAACATCTGGCTGGAATTCGACAGAGGCACCTATATGGCCCCTACGAGTGAGATGCGTGTGGAGGTCTGGGACGGCTCCACCTGGCAGCTCATCACCTCCTACACATTGTCGCAGATGTGGCAGCACGACGTATGGAGCCTGAGCGCCTTCGGTGTAGACGGGGTAACGGATGCACAGGTACGCTTCGTGTACAACGAGACGTCGCCAAGCGCCTCATTATTCTATCAGATAGACAACGTGCTCATCTACGGTGAGACCAGCGGTACGGAGGAGCTCAATCTCGAGATGGTGCAGATCATCCGTCCTCGCGACGAAGAAGAGGGCGGGGTATCCTTCACGCCGGCGTGCAGGGTCCTCAACAACCTGGACTCCGCCACTGCCAAGATGGGATGCAGGTTCAAAGACCTCCAGACCAGGGAGACGGTCTACGAGGACGTGCTTAACCACGTCTCGCTCGAGCAGGGCTACAACGTTGTGGACGGCTTCCGCGACTTCACCCCTGAGGCCAACAAGGAATACACTGCCCTGTTCTGGATCGAGCATCCAGACGACATCGACCCGACCAACAACGCCAAGGATAAGCACTGGACCACCTTTGCCGGTATGGACGTGACCCCGACCGTCATGCTTTCGCCTGCACCCCAGCAGTACAACGAATTCGACCCAGAGGCGACTTTCGAGGAACATGCGGGTGCAGAGTTAACGGCTGCGACACTCCACTGCAAGATCGAGAATGGCGAGTACCGCGCCGTGATCTACGAGGATAGTGTGACAGGTGAACCCTTTGCCGCCGAAGAGTCCAAGAACATCAAGTTCCCAACGGTAGAAGGTCTTGAGAACGGCGCCTACACGATTACCTTCTGGGCTACAGAGGAGCACGGAGGCAATATCAGCAATCCGCCGCTCGTGGTGACCTTCGAGTACGGGGGAATTGCTGAGGAACCCGTTGCCGAGCGCTTCAGTCTGGATGTTGCAGGCAGCAGGATCAGCTTCACGCTACCTACCGCGACCAACGTAAACCTTCGCGTCTACGACGCGGCTGGCAAGGCGGTGACGACTCTGGTTGACGGTTCACGCGAACCCGGGTCCTACACCATGGACTGGAACACCTCAGGCGTTGCTGCAGGAGTCTACTTCGTGAGGATGATAACTCCTGAGTTCAACGCCACATGCAAGGTGATGGTTCTTCACTAATCCTCCTTTCGTCCTGAAGACGAAAGATCGAAGATAAAAAGGAAAGGGGCCGGTCTGAGACCGGCCCCTACAGATTTTAACGAACATCCCTTGACAAAACCCGAATTTCGACTAAATTTAGGACTGAGAGACGGGAGACGATTGAAGGACGGGCAGAATCGGGAGAGTGGGCGGAAAGCTCATATCCCCGATTAGGAAATTTGGAGAACAAAACCAACTCCAACCAAGGAGGAGTATAATGACCAAGAAAGTCATAGGGATCGCGGCCGCGCTGGTTCTGTTCGCGGCCCTGGTCCCCACCCTGAACGCCCAGTGGAACCAACTGCTCGATGAAGACTTCGAGGGCGCCTGGAGCACCACCTCGCCGCCCGCTGGCTGGACCATCAACTACGATGGCTCGTTGGGCAACTCAGACTGGCACCCAGGCTACAACTACACCGGCGGTTCCCAGACCGCAAACATCACCTACTATCCCAGCGAAACAGGCACGGACGAGCTGATCTCCCCGGTGCTTGACTGCTCAGGCGCCAGCGAGGTGTGGGTCGTTGCGAACCATGAGTACAGCCATTTCAGCGGTGCTTATACTTCACAGTGGCTGGGTTCCACGGACGGCGGTTCCACCTTCCCCAATGTGATCTACGACTACAACGGGTCCACCGTCAATTGGACCCGGGACAGCATCAACATCAGCTCATGGGCCGCGGGTGAATCCGAGGTCGTCATCAACTTCTACGGCGACGGCTATACCTGGAACATGAACTGGTGGGATGTAGACGACGTGGCTGTCTGGGCTCTGGGCGGCGGAGGCCCCTCCGAAATAGACACCGTAGTGAACGAGGACTTCTCGAGCGGCATTCCCCCTGATTGGCCGACCACCATCGGCTCAGGCAACGACCAGTGGAGTGATCTCAACGGCCTTGGCGGCTTCTGGGCCAACTATGCCGCCTCGGGCGGCGGCAACTGCGCTGAAAACGACGACTATCAGGCGTGGTTCTTAGGCTGGCCCATGTGCGTGGAGAACGCCCTGCTTTCCCCAACCTTCACTCTCGGGGGCAACATCTGGCTGGAATTCGACAGAGGCACGTATCTTATGGCCCCTACGAGAGAGATGCGGCTGGAGGTCTGGGACGGCTCCACCTGGCAGCTCATCACCAACTACACCTTGAATCAGCTCTGGATGCACGACGTATGGAGCCTGAGCGCCTTCGGCGTGGACGGAGTAGCGGATGCACAAGTGCGCTGGGTGTACAATGAGACCAGCAACGGACAGTCATATTTCTATCAGATAGACAACGTGCTCATCTACGGTGAGACCAGCGGCGGTCCCACCGAGGAGCTCGATCTCGAGATGGTGCAGATCATCCGTCCTCGCGACGAAGAAGAGGGCGGGGTATCCTTCACGCCGACGTGCAGGATCCTCAACAACCTGGACTCCGCCACTGCCAAGATGGTATGCAGGTTCAAAGACCTCCAGACCATGGAGACGGTCTACGAGGACGTGCTTAACCACGTCCCGCTCGAGCTGGGCTACACCGTTGTGGACGGCTTCCGCGACTTCACCCCTGAGGCCAACAAGGAATACACTGCCCTGTTCGTGGTCGAGCACTCTGACGACATCAACCAGACCAACAACGCCAAGGATAAGCACTGGACCACCTTTGCCGGTATGGACGTGACCCCGACCGTCATGCTTTCGCCTGTACCCCAGCAGTACAACGAATTCGACCCAGAGGCGACTTTCGAGGAGCACGCGGGTGCAGAGTTAACGGCTGCGACACTCCACTGCAAGATCGAGGATGGCGAGTACCGCGCCGTGATCTACGAGGATAGTGTGACAGGTGAACCCTTTGCCGCCGAAGAGTCCAAGAACATCAAGTTCCCAACGGTAGAAGGTCTTGAGAACGGCGCCTACACGATTACCTTCTGGGCTACAGAGGAGCACGGAGGCAATATCAGCAATCCGCCGCTCGTGGTGACCTTCGAGTACGGGGGAATTGCTGAGGAACCCGTTGCCGAGCGCTTCAGTCTGGATGTTGCAGGCAGCAGGATCAGCTTCACGCTACCTACCGCGACCAACGTAAACCTTCGCGTCTACGACGCGGCTGGCAAGGCGGTGACGACTCTGGTTGACGGTTCACGCGAACCCGGGTCCTACACCATGGACTGGAACACCTCAGGCGTTGCTGCAGGAGTCTACTTCGTGAGGATGATAACTCCTGAGTTCAACGCCACATGCAAGGTGATGGTTCTTCACTAATCCTCCTTTCGTCCTGAAGACGAAAGATCGAAGATAAAAAGGAAAGGGGCCGGTCTGAGACCGGCCCCTACAGATTTTAACCAATGGGCTTGACAAACCCCGAATTTCGACTAAATTTAGGACTGAGAGACGGGAGACGATTGAAGGACGGGCAGAATCGGGAGAGTGGGCGGAAAGCTCATATCCCCGATTAGGAAATTTGGAGAACAAACCAACTCCAACCAAGGAGGAGTATAATGACCAAGAGAGTCATAGGGATCGCGGCCGCGCTGATTCTGTTTGCGGCCCTGGTCCCTACCCTGAACGCCCAGTGGAACCAACTGCTCGATGAAGACTTCGAGGGCGCCTGGAGCACCACCTCGCCGCCTGCAGGCTGGACCATCCACTACGATGGCTCGTTGGGCACCTCGGACTGGCACCCAGGCTCCTACGGCGGTTCCCAGACCGCATACATCTTCTACTCTCCCAGTGAAACAGGCGTCGACGAGCTTATCTCCCCGGTGCTTGACTGCTCAGGCGCCAGCGAGGTGTGGATCGCTGTGAGCCATTACTACAGCCATTTCAGCGGTGCTTATACTGCCCAGTGGCTGGGCTCAACGGACGGCGGTTCCACCTTCCCCAATGTGATCTACGACTACTACCAGTCCACCGTCAATTGGACCCGGGACAGCATAGACATCAGCTCATGGGCCGCGGGCGAATCCGATGTCGTCATCAACTTCTACGGCGACGGCTATACCTGGAACATGAACTACTGGTATGTAGACGACGTAGATGTTTGGGCCCTGGGCGGCGGCGGGGTCCCAGCCTTTGTAGACACCATGTTCTGCGAGTACTTCGAGGGCTCGTGGCTTCCCACGGGATGGACCCAGATCATCAACAACTACCTGAACAACGGCTCTTACCCATGCACGTGGTTCCACGGGAACTACATAGCTAACCAATTCCACCACGGCAGTTGGGGCGCCTACTGTTGGTGGGGCGTCGCCCACTCCCCCCCCGTCTACCAAGACGAGTGGCTCATGACCCCTCCTGTCGATCTCAGCGGTTACAATCCACAGGACTCAGTGGATCTTTGGTTCAACAGCGCGTTCTACTCAAGCGTTGTTGCTTACAACTACATCTGCGTCTCCACCGACGGCGGGCAAACGTGGTCAGACACCCTCGCGAATCTATGCGATTATGGGACTACTGGCTGGACCTACATAAACGACTATCCTAACCCCTTGTCGTTCCGCATCTCGCAGTACATCGGCGAGACCATCATGATAGGGTTCAACTACTACTGGCCTGGCGGCTCGGGCAAAGGGGTCTGGTCAGTAGACGACGTGTGTCTATTCGTCTCCGGCGGCGGCGGCAACGGCCCTGGTGCAGACAGCCTTGACCTTGAGATGATGGCCATCATAAGGCCCAAGACCGAGGAAGTGGCTAACGTGCCCTTCACGCCCGAGATCCTGGTAGCCAACAACCTCGATAGCACGGCCCACGCCCGTATAAGCTGCAAGATAAAGGAACTCGGAGGATCAACGGTCTACGAGGACGTGCTCTCAGTCGTTCCGCTCGGGCCGGACAAGAACTTTGTAAAAGGCTTCAAGGACTTCACCCCTGAAGGCGGCAAAGAATACAACGCACTCTTCGTGCTGGAGCATCCCGACGACATTAACACGGACAACAACCATCTGGACAAGAACTTCCACGCCACGGTCGGCATGGACGTAACGCCGTTCGAGATCGTTGCCCCGGCTGACGTGCAGGATGGGTCGTTTGCACCTACCGCCAAATACACCGAGAAAGCGGGCGCTGAAACCGATGCGAATCTGATCTGCGAGATAACCCAGTCCGGTACGTCGGTCTACAAAGAATCCGTTTTGCATACCTTTGCGGCCGACGAGACCTGGACTGCAACGTTCCCAGTCACGGGGATTGCAAGCGGCACCTACACGATCACCTTCTGGGCCGAGAATCCGCTGGACGCAAGCAACATAAGCTTTCCTCCGATTTCAAAAACCTTCGAGTACAACACGAGCATTGCCGAGACCCCGGTCCCGGAGCGCACCAGCCTTGAGGTGCTCGGACACTCCGTGAACTTCGCCCTCAGCGAGGCGAGCCACGTAAACCTTCGCGTCTACGACGCGGCTGGCAAGGCGGTGACGACTCTGGTTGACGGTTCACGCGGACCCGGTTCCTACACCATGGACTGGAACACCTCAGGCGTTGCTGCAGGAGTCTACTTCGTGAGGATGATAACTCCTGAGTTCAACGCCACATGCAAGGTGATGGTTCTTCACTAATCCTCCTTTCGTCCTGAAGACGAAAGATCGAAGATAAAAAGGAAAGGGGCCGGTCTGAGACCGGCCCCTACAGATTTTAACGAACAACATCCCTTGACAAAACAAAGCCGTTTGACTAAGCTAAATCTATGAGCGTATCTCTCAGGGTCTTTTTATTCCGGGTGGCGGCGTCTGCTGAGCAATTTTGCACTTTGCAATCTTCAATTTGAAATGAGCGCGAAAGCGCGTCAAAGGGCTTGACAAACTCTGAATTTCGACTACATTTAGAGCAAGGAGACGGGAGTGCTGAAGGACGGGCAGAATCGGGAGAGGGAGTGTAAGCTCAGTTTCCCGGTTGCAAAAATTTGGGGAATAAACCAACTCCAAGCAAGGAGGAACATAATGACCAGGAAAGTCATATGGATCGCGGCCGCGTTGGTTCTTCTCGCGGTTGCCGTGCCGCTGTTCGGCCAGTGGCAGGGTGAAACAAGGATCACCAACAACACCGGGACATCATACACTAGCCGTTACGGAGGCTGGAGCATCGCGGCTGACAACGCGAACGTCCACATCGCATGGCAGGACTACAGCAATAACCCATACTACGTCCGCTACTTTACCTTCCCGATCGGAAGCCCCACCGAAACACCCAACGGCGAACAGGTAAGCACCAACTACGGCTACTACCCGTCGATCGCTATCCACGACGGCACGGTGGACGTCAGCTGGTACTACTACGACATCTACGATCTCTACACCCGTGAGAAAAACGGTTCCTGGGGTTCGATAATCAATCATGGGATATACAACGTTACTTGCTACTACCCTGCGCTTGCCTTTGATTCCGACGGCGACCTGCACAACGTGTTCAACCGCTACAGTTCAACCAGCGGCGACGCGCGCGGCTACAGCGTATACTACCAGCGCAAGAACTCAGGCACCAACACCTACTCCTCGCCTGTCATGGCCTTCGATCCCCACGTGGACGGGGGTTCGGTCACCTCATACTTCTACGCCTACTACCCCTCGGTCTGCATCACGTCCGACGGTGCCATCCACGTATCCGTTGGGAGCAACAACGGCTACCGTCTCAAGCACGTGTGGAGCACCGACGGCGGGGCGACCTGGAATCATGAGAGCATCGGCGGAACAAACTTCGCCTACTACAGCTACGGCACCTCGATCTGCTGCGATAGTGACGACAACCTCTACATCGCCTATGTGGGCTACGACCTCCCTCGCCAGGTCCACGTTGCCACCAACGCAAGCGGAAGCTGGGTCTCCACACAGGTAAGCCAGAGCACCTACAACTACACCTACTACCCCTCGATCTGCTGCGATAACAACGACAACGTCTGGGTTTCCTGGGGCGACCGCTCAGGCTCCAACTACGAGGTTCACTACAACAAGTATGATGCCGTATCAAGCTTATGGGAAGGCGACTCGGCCTTGACCGATGACGACGGTCAGTACTCGCGTTACTCCAACTTTGCAGCCGATGAAAACGGCAACGTGCACATCTGCTGGTACGACAACCGCGACGGCAACTACGAGGTCTACTACAACTGGTACAAGGGTACAACCCCGAGCAAGCCGCCATTCGTAGACACCCTGTTCTGCGAGTACTTCGAGGGCTCGTGGCTGCCCGCAGGATGGACCCAAATCATCAACAACACATACAGCGACGGCGGCTATCCAGGCACCTGGTACCACGGGAACTACATGGCTGGCATGTTCCACCACGGCAGTTGGGGCGCCTACATCTGGTGGAGCAACTACTACCAAAACGAGTGGCTCAGGACCTTTTCCATAGATCTGACCGGCTACGATCCCGAGGACTCGGTGGACCTCACGCTGGGCAGCGCGTTCTACCAGAGTTGGCCAGCCTCTTGGCCCGGCGGCAACTTCATCAAGGTATCCGACGACGGCGGAAGTACTTGGGATGAGATTGCGAATCTTACCGACGACTACGGCGGTTCAGGCTGGACCTACATAAGCGACTATCCCAACCCATTGGAGTTTCGCATCTCGGAGTACATCGGCGAGACTATAATGATTGCATTCCACTACGATGCACCCAACGGTGGCTACGGGGTCTGGTCAGTAGACGACGTTTGTGTTATCGTCTCCGGCGGCGGCGGCGAGGAACCTGGCACAGACAGCCTTGACCTCGAATTAATGGCCATCGTCAGGCCCAAGACCGAGGAAGTGGCTAACGTGCCGTTCACGCCCGAGATCCTGGTAGTCAACAACCTCGATACCACGTCCCACGCCCGTATAAGCTGCAGGATAAAGGAACTCGCAGGACCAACCGTCTACGAGGACGTGCTCTCAGTCGTTCCGCTCGGGCCGGACAAGAACTTTGTAAAAGGGTTCAAGGACTTCACCCCTGAAGGCGGCAAAGAATACAACGTACTCTTCGTGCTGGAGCATCCCGACGACATTAACACCGACAACAACCATCTGGACAAGAACTTCCACGCCACGGTCGGCATGGACGTAACGCCGTTCGAGATCGTTCTGCCGGCTGACCAGCAGGATGGAAACTTTTCACCCACCGCCAAATACACCGAGAAAGCGGGCGCTGAAACCGAGGCGACTGTGATCTGCGAGATAACGGAGTCCGGTACGTCGGTCTACAAAGAATCCGTTTTGCATACCTTTGCGGCCGACGAGACCTGGACTGCAACGTTCCCCGAGCCAGACCTTGAAAGCGGCACCTACACGATTACCTTCTGGGCCGAGAATCCGGTGGACGCAAGCAACATCAGCTTTCCTCCGATTTCAAAGATCTTCGAGTTCACCACCAGCATTGCCGAAACCCCGGTTCCCGAACGCACCAGCCTTGAGGTGCTCGGACACACCGTGAACTTCGCCCTCAGCGAGGCGAGTCACGTAAACATTCGCGTCTACGACGCGGCTGGCAAGGCGGTGACGACTCTGGTTGACGGTTCCCGCGACGCCGGTTCCTACACCATGAACTGGAATACCTCAGGCGTTGCTGCTGGCGTCTACTTCGTGAGGATGATAACTCCGGAGTTCAACGCCACATGCAAGGTGATGGTTCTTCACTAATCCTCCTTTCGTCCTGAAGACGAAAGATCGAAGATAAAAAGGAAAGGGGCCGGTCTGAGACCGGCCCCTACAGATTTTAACGAACAACATCCCTTGACAAAACAAAGCCGTTCGACTAAGCTAAATCTATGAGCGTATCTCTCAGGGTCTTTTTATTCCGGGGGTCCCTGCGGCGGCGCGAAGCGACGGCGTGGGGTGTTTTATTCGGGGTCCCCGTGGCGGCGCGAAGCGACGGCGTGGGGTGTTTATACCGGGGTACCCAGACGAAGGCGAAGCATTCGTCTGGGGTGTAAGTATGCCTGAACTGCCGGAGCTGGAGGCCCTTAAGGAAAACCTCCAACGCCTGATCGTCGGCAAGCGGATCGCCGATCTGCGTATCATCAAGCCCTACATCCAGAAAACAATCCTGCCGGACGACCTCGTCGGACAAAAAGTCACCGGTATCGAACGCCGGGGCAAGTACATCGAGATAGCGCTTGAGCGCCACCGGATCGTTGTCCACCTCATGCTTTCCGGCAGATTCAAGATGCAGTCCAAAAAGAAACCGCCCCTCAAAAGCTCTGCCGCGTTCGTAGAGTTCGATAACGGCAGCGCCCTGCACCTCGTTGAAGAAGCAAAGCTCAAGCGGATGAGCATGTGGATACTGCCCAAGGATAAAGGAGCAGACGACATAAAGGAACTGGGACCGGAGCCTTTATCCGAGGAGTTCAACGTGGATAGATTGGCTGAACTTCTTAGAGGCTCGCGCGAGAGATTAAAGAACTTTCTCTTGAATCAGCGAAACGTCGCCGGCATAGGCAACGCATACGCGGACGAGATATGCTGGCAGGCAGGACTTTCGCCGTTCAAGCAGGCGAATAAGCTGAGTGCGGATGAAGTCGTCAAGCTCCACGAGGCGATACGCAAGACCCTTATCGAGGCCTTCAAAGAGACCCGCAGGCTCACCGGTAAGGGGATCGAGATCAATGAATCACGGCCATTCATGGCCGTGCACCGCCGCAGAGGGGAGCCGTGCCCGCGCTGCGGAACCAGAGTCCAGTGGGTCTCGACCACCGCCCGCGACACCTTCTACTGCCCTCGCTGTCAAACAGAAGGCAAGGTGCTAAAGGATGGCCGCACCTCCCGTTTTCTGAAAGGGAATTAGCCACAATACCTGAGTGGCTTAACAAGCTCATACCTGCCTTGCGCGCACTGTCAGTCAGCAGCAAAAAGGATATCCAGGTTTTCACCCCCTCCCTCCCCCATCAAGGGGGAGGTGGAATAATGCTCCTTTCGTCGGAGGACGAGAGATCGCAATGGGAATTTAGTGGTCCCCACAGCTTCGTGTAGCGAAGGTGTGGGGTGATAGATAGACTTGACAGGAGCGATGAATCCATTATCCTGGGGCATGGTAAGTGATCGGTTCTCATGGGCCAGGATGACCGCTGCGCTTTTTATCTCCCTCATCCTTACAGGCACAGGACAAATCCTTGTTGAATTGCTTTCCAAAGCCCCTATAGGGTGGATAAGGGTTTTGCAGATAGCCGTTGCGGCAGGAGTGATCGGGTTCCTTGTCTGCGCGTGGCGCGAGAGGGGATTTTTCTACGCGCTTCTGACCGCCCTGATCGCGGCCCTTGCCGGCGGGCTTGTCGGAAGGTTCATGGGTGCAAAACTAATCCAGATTCTTGTTATCTTTGGTGTCGAAGTCCTCTTTGTCGGACTGATCAAGCTCGGGGACGTGCTGGGCCGGCGGCGGCAGGCCCTGCGTTGGCTTTTCGGCCTCCTTGGCGGAGCCATTGCAGGGTTCCTGACCTTCGGGGTAGTTGGATCACTTACGCCAGACATAGGCGGATTCCTTGAAGGGGTGAGGCTGGGTTTAGTGCCTGTACTTGAGATCTCGGTCGCGGTGCCGAGCGGCCTTTTGATCTCAAGGATACTCCTGGGTGAAAGAAAAACCCTTAAACCGGAAAAGGAGTTGGAATGAAACAACGTGGAAGCTGGCTGAAGATCATCCTTGTGCTTGCGGTTGCCTTTGCGGTTGCAGGACTGCTGCATGGGCTCCTGCAGGGGGCATGGTTCAGCGGTATGGGCCTGAAGGTGGCATTCCTTGCCGCCGTGCTGGGATTCGTGGTTCTTTCCTGGAACGAGGAGGGGTTCTTCTATGCGCTTGGAAGCGCCGTTGTCCTTTCTGCGATGGTCGCGGTCGCAGGCCGCTCACCTGCCTCGCCTCTACTCAGAGGTCTGTACGCCCTGTTATACTTCGCGCTCTTTGCAGGACTCATGTATCTGGGCGACTGGGTCTCCAGGCGCATCCTTATCCTTCGCGCTGTAGTCAGCTTTGCGGGCGGAGTCATCGCCGGTGTACTAATGGTATACCTGCTACCCCTCATAAGCCGACCCATTGCAAATTTCATGAAAGGGATGCAGGGTAACCTTATCTCTGTTATCGAGACCACCGGCGGGGTGGCGATCGGTATACTCCTAGCTCGGCTGGTCGGGGGCGCGAAGAAAGGAAAGGAAGGGAAGTAAAGAGGCAGTCCCTTCTTGCCCACATGGCACCTCCCCTTGTGGGGATACGCCTACTTAAATCTCGGATCATTTCTCTTCCCCAGACGTGCGTCCCTTGGGGGTAAAGGATCGGTCTTAATTAAACGGACAGGATGCAGGATAGTGTTAGCAGCACAGAAGTTCACGCAGCGCTCGCACATCAAACGTCGGTTGCGGAACTCACCCGGCGCCGGACAGACTATTCCTCTTCCCCATCTGCCTGGTCGGTATCCACAATGCTACCCATACGCAAGATCCACCTTATCACCTGTTCAACTTTCGAGCCGCTGTGGGAACGGATCTCTCCTCCTACCCCCCTCACCTCAATGCGCCCGGACCGGGTCAGCAGCACAACATCACAGTTTGCAGGCACCCGGGCGCTGATATCCACCTCATAAAGTCTGAGCTGCCGCATTATTAAACCCAAGGTTCCCTCGGATTCCACCCTCACGGTCACCTTATCCCCCTCCTGCTCAGTTGAAAGCGAGTAGATGTGCTCCCCGGGCAGCTCCACCTTCAACTCTATCCGGTTGCTGTCGCCTACCTCCACAGTCAGTCGCACAGGGTCCGCATCGATAATCAACCTGGGCTCGGGGCCTACGGAAAACTCCTCTTCTATGACCTGCGTCTCCCCGGCCGCGAGTACGGCGACTGCCGAAAACAACGGAAGAAGTGCGTAGAGCAGTTTTCCTCTCATCAAGCCTCCTTCAACGAAAAGGACGCAATATCTGAGCCGTTTGTTTCACAAAAAGCATGGATGATCTTCACTGTCTTCTCCGCACAGAGAGGACCAAAGGACCTTCTCGGAATAAGCCTCAGAAACTCCGCCGGATACAAGACGCCCGTGGATTGCGGGATAACTACTTAACCTGTTCCCCGGACGGTGCGTCTTCTGATTCTTCTGGCTTTGTCTCTTCTTTTTCAACCTCGATCTTTTCCTCTTCGAGGGAGGCTTTATCCGGCTCGGCACCCTTCTGGATACGAATCGATCCGGTTTCTGTACGCAATCTAAGCCTCTTGGTGCCGTCACCTATACGGACGCGAAGATGATGCTCCCCTTCATCTACCGGTTCAATATCCGGGAAGATACTCACTCTGCCAACCTCGGTCTCCGCGTCTATCTCGATATCCGAAAGCCCGCTGAGCCTTGCTTTTATAGAGCCTACCGAGGTTTCGAGAAGATTATCCTCCCCTTCGGTAATGGTTCCGTCGAAATCTATCGAGCCTACGATTGATCGGACGCGGAACCGGCCCGATGTGCGATCGATCTCGATTGAACCGGCGCTCGTCTCAAGATAGAACTCCCCATCCGAGTCCCGGATTATTACCTCGCCGGTGCTCGTCTCCGCGTCCACCTTTCCCTTGGCCTCGTCTATATGGATAGAGCCGCTTGCGGCCCTTGCCCTAACATCGTCTCCAACGTCATTCATCCTTATCGAACCCAAGCCGGTGCGCGCCCTGATGGTTCCCTCAACACCTCCTCTTATCTCTATACGTCCGGCATCGGTCACCAGATCGAGATCGCACTTTGAAGGCACCCCTACTCGAACCCATGGTCCATCACCCGCGATGAAGTCGAAGGGAAAGAAGAACCATCCTGTGAGGCCTTTGTGTTCCAGCTCGATGCGAACCTCGTCGCCGTCCTGCACGCTTGAGAGGCGGTAACGGTTACGATCCTGTAACTCCACGTAGACCGTGATCTTGCCAGCCTCACCTCTCTCGACCGTCACTCTTCCGGCATCAACGTCAACGATAAGTTCAGGGGCAGCACCGACCTCAAACTCCTTCTTGAGTCTCTCCTTTGCCGTGAGATTCGACGCAACAAAAACCGCCACCCCCAGGATCAAACAAAGCTTTGTCTTCATAAATTCCTCCTTCGATTAAATCACCCTAGACGACGCAATTCGAGGAGTTTTGTTTCTTAAGATGCCTTTTTCGCCTGTGCCCTCGATCATTGCTTTTAGGAAATTTCAGCACTCATGAATCTCAGGCTTGATGCCGGTCAGCTTCTCACTGACATCCCGGAGCCTTCGGGAGACCTCCTCGTCGTAAGACGCCTTGGATGATGGTATGGCCTTGCAATCCTCAAAATACTTGCCGGTGACACCCTCGACCTCGGGGGATGAGGCAAGCCAGATGAGTGTCTCTGCACCCTTCTCGGGCGCTCGGCCACCTATGGCGTTGGAGAGCTTTGTCATGACACCGAGGAATCCGGGATTGTTCAGGCCGAAGCCGGTGGAGGTCATGCCGGGACTCATCACGGTTGCGGTAACGCCGGATCCATCAAGCCGCCGCGCCAGTTCATAGGTGAAGAGAACGTTTGCAAGCTTTGACTGCCCGTAAGCTTTGAAAGCCGAGTAGCCCCTGGTAAGCCCGAGATCGTCGAAGTGGATCTTTGCCGCCTTGTGGATGCCAGAGGAGACGCTTACGATGCGCGCAGGTGCGCTGCGCTTGATGATATCCAAAAGGAGGTAGGTCGAAAGGAAGTAAGCGAGATGGTTTAGAGCAAAGGTATACTCCAGCCCCTCGGATGTCTCACGTCGCTTGGAGTAGATGCCTCCGGCGTTGTTTATGAGAATGTGGAGCTTCTGGTGACGTTTCTTGAACTCGGATGCCAGCCTGCGCACCTCGGCCATCACCGAAAGGTCGGCGACCAGATACTCGACCGAGGTGTTGCCGGTTTCCTCGGTGATCGTCTTGAGCGTGGCCTGGCACTTCTCCTCGCTCCTGCCGACGATGATCACACTTGCCCCCATCCGGGCAAGCTCCAAAGCGGTAACCTTGCCGATGCCTGAGGTGGCCCCGGTGACCAGGACGATCTTGTCTTTCATGAGCTTATCTTGATCGTTCATTATCTAATATTTTAGTATGGATTTCAATTCTGTCAATGTCCAATTATTTGCTGTTTAAGGTAAACTCGTCAGGTTTGGGTTGACATCTTCATGAAGTATCCTATAATCACGCAATATGGAAAGCACGAAACCGAAGATGAAGTTCAGGCAGATTTTTTTCTGCGATATGGCTATTCAAGAAGTAAACACCGGGAAATTTACATTGGTTGGTTTGTTCCGTTCTATAACCGCCCCAGCCTTCCCCCATAACCATAGCCGAATGCATATATTTTTTGAACTAACTGACGTAGAAAAGATGCCGGCCAGTATAAAATTAATAATAAAGAACCCCGATGGAAAAACAATAGCTGAGAGCGGCGGACCTTTCGTTTCTCAAGATAAGGTTTCTAATATCAATGTGAATTTCGTATTGCTCGGGCTTCCTTTGGAACAGCCTGGGGATTACTTGGTTGAAGCAATGATCAATAACGATGTTGTTAGTTCAAGTATACTCCCAGTTCTAAAATCACCTACAACATCTTAAGGATTAGGAGGGTATTATGGAGACGACTCCTTTCGTAAAAGAGGAAAGTTTTACACACCAAGACCCAACTGGTTTATTGTTGATTCGGGCCGACAGAAAGCCAGATGTAACTACTAATAAAGGGAGTCTAGTTTTCCCCTATCCCTCTAAGGATGAACCCTTTGTTAATGAAGGTTTTAATTTTACGGAACTTCGCTCGTGGTACCCCTTGCCATCAGAGGTCAAAGGGTTCTGCGAGAAAGAAAGACTGCTTGACTCTCTTCATAAGGCTCGTGCAATCATTCTAAATAGCTTCTTACATATTAAAGAACTAGATATCCGCCTGAGCCCGGACCCAGAGACAGATGAAATCGTTGTGGTTTTTGATCTTGCTGTTCAAGGCGAAGTCAACGACGTAGTAGAACAGTATCACGAGTGTACAAATAAGTGGATAAAAGAAATACCTGATTTAGATTCTGATAAGTTACGATTGGTGTTCAATATTATTTGAAGGTGGAATAGCCATTGAATCCGAGGGATTTTTGCTCACTTGCCCATACTCTCGTTCAGGAAGCAAGGAATAAGCCGTCACCCGTTAGATGCCGAACTGCAATTAGCCGTGCTTATTTCGCAGCGTATAATGTAGCTATCGAAATACTTTCAAATATGAATATCTATATTCTAGGACAAGGCGGAGATAAACATGTAATTGTCAGAGAGTATTTGAACAACAGCGGTGATCAATCAATTAAAGCCGCAAAGAAGGAATTAAATGATCTACACGAAAACAGGAAAGCATCGGATTATCTTGATTATAAACTCAAGAATTTTGATCCAGAGAACCCTACTACAGCTTTAAGCTGCGTCAAGGTAGCTAGTAGTATAATCAAAAGACTAGATGCATGTTCACTGGATCAGAAAATTGTTAAAGCACTAAAAGAGCACCATCGATTACGTACAACTGGAAGCAATTGACAAGTTAGATGCATTAAAAAGGCCGACCACACAAGGTCGGCCTTTATCATTGAATCGGGTGTCTTTATTTCATGTAGAACCCAAGCGTCAGCGACGCCGTGTTCAGCCAGTTATCGGTAAAGCCGTCGCCGCGTTCCGAGGGGGTCTCGTCCGTGCCCCGGGCGCCGCCGCCAAGATAGCGGAGATTCAAAAATCCGTCAATGGAGGGGTTTAGAGAGTATCCGTAGCGCAGTGAGACGTCGAATATCGCGCCCATGAAGTCGTTAGCCGAACCGGTGACGTAGCGTCCGTCGGCCCAAAAGCCGTCGGCCTCGGCGCCCATCCACGAGCCGTTGGCAAAGTACTGCGCCCAGCGGAACTTGATGATGGGAACCGGACCGATGTCCTGGGTGATGCGGAAGAGCGTTCCGTCCTTGGATGCAAAGCTGATGGTGGCGTTTCGGATCTGGAAGCTGATACCCAGGCCCAGCTCGTTGCGGGGGTCCTTCGCAAAGTCGTACATGTAGCTTAACCGGTAGAAATCGAACCCGTAGCGGAACTCCATCGGGGTCTCGGCGGGAAAGAGAAGGCTGTCCACCACAAGGTCGGCAGACAGAAGATCCTCGGTTCGCACGTCCAGGGGCTGGTAGAGGAATACAAGTTCGTGGCGATTGCTAAGATGCATCTCGGCGGTTAACCGATTGAAGAAGTAGAGGTTTGCCTGCCCGCCGTCGGCAACGTAGTCGAACACCGTGCCGTTGGAACCCAGCTGTATTCGGTGCGAGATTACGCCGATGAACCCGGTCTCCAGCCCGGCCCGGAACTGGTAGGGGTTGGAAGGATCGTTCAGCAAGGATCCTGCTGCAGATGCAGGGATCAGGGATACAATCACCGCAACAGCCAGGATCCATCCTTTTTGAGCTTTAACGTGGAACATCTTGCTCCTCCTCGTTTAGGTTGTTTTCGTAATCTGCTTTTAATTCTAATAAGAGTTCATGGCAAGTCAAGGGGAAAAGAACAATCACTTTCTGACTGGGATCGGAGGGGGTGTTAAGTTTTTGGCTTCTTGGGGGTCTACTAAAACTCTATTACGAATCCACCCGCAGGCATTATCCCGTTCTGGTTCATGGTTACCACGCCGCTGTCGGGCATATACGTGTACTCCCAGACGTTTATGCGGTTGTATACATTCTGGATGTCAATGTAGGTTGAAAGGCTCCAGCTCTTGAAATTCCTCTTCATCTGCCAGCGCAGGTCGAGCCGGTGATAAGCAGGAAGCCTCGATGAGTTGACGAGCTCAGCCCTTGATGTCCAGGTTCTAGAGGTTCGATCCCACTCCATAGGGGTGTAAGGTCTGCCTCCCATGTAGCGCCAGCGGAACCCGAGATCAGCCTGGTCTCCGAAAAGAATCCCGCCTATCGACTCACGGAACCAGGCTGGTAGCCCCTGGTACCAGTCGTACTTCATGAACTCGAACCGGTACGCGCCCACTATCGTGAAAACGTGACGGTAGTCGTAATCTGCCGGAATCCAGATGGAGGTATCGAAGGGGTTGGATTGCCTTGAATCCGAAAAGGAATAGGAGATGGTCCCGTGCCAGTTATTTGCGTACTTCTTCTGGATGAGGAGTTCGATCCCTTTGGCTTCACCGCGACCGTAATCGAACCACACCGTGTTGGGCGCGTAGATGCTCGGATACCAATCGTCCATCACAGGCAGGTTGTGGATCTGTTTAAAGTAGCCTTCTATGGACAGCTTGATGTCGTCTGCTAGCAGGCGCTCGATACCCAGGACGTAGTGGTCGGAACGTTTGCTGGCTAGGTGGTGATTTGAACTGTCGGACAGCAGAATGTAGTAGGTAGGAGACTGGTAATGCCATCCGTACCCGGCGTGGAAACTAAAACCTGCCAGAAGGGGTTGGGTGGACAAGCCGATTCGCGGCGAAAGGTAGAAATTGCCGGTGTACCGGAAGTAGTCACCCCTTAGGCCTAAAGTCAGGTCCCCCACCCTTCCAAGACGAACCTTATGCTGGAGATACCCCCCGGCTTTCCAGGAAGAGGTCTCTTCGTCGAGCTCCATCTCCCAGAGCATAGGTTCCCCGGTTTGGGGATCAATGATCACCGATGAATCGATCAACGTCGAATCCACTGGATCGTAGTAATAGGTGTAGATGGTGTCAGGCATATAGTAGAGTGAATAGCGGAAAGGTTCAAAGACGAAGTTGACGCCGGCCTGGGTTTCCTGGGTCTCAAGCCACCTCAGTGTGGCGTCGTAGCGCCCACCCCAGGCTTGGGTGTTGGCCTCGTGAAAGTAAAACGTGTCGGTTTGGTCACCTGTGAAAAACTGGCGCTGGCCCCATCGGTTCAGGGACTCGTAGAGTGTCAGTCTGCCGTAGCCTTGCTCGCCGTAGAGCATCTGCCAGCCCAGGCCGTTGGCCATCTTGAAGCTCTTCATCTCAAGGGTCAAGGGCATTGCAAGCATCTTTTCTGTATCCATCCTCATGTTATCCCACCCGGCAAGAGAAAGTGCGAAAATCTCGCTCGACGGTGAGACGTTGAACGAGACCTTGCCGAAGCAGTTCGTGTAGTAAGGTATAGCGGCCATATCCTTGAACAGTCCGAGCATTGAGAAAAGTTCGAGAAAGCTCTTGTGGTAAGAACCCATGAAGGAGCCGATGTGACCGGGTAAGGGTCCTTCAATCACGCCGCCTACCCCGCCCATGCCCATATCTATACTGCCGTCGATACCGGTGGCCGAACCTCGTTTGAGGGAGATGTTCATCACCGATGACGCACGGTCGCCGTACCTGGCGGGGAAAGCGCCGGCGATGAAGTCAACCTCCCGGATAAGCAGGGGGTTGATTAGATTGATCGCTCCCCCCTGTTCCATGTACGAACCGAAGTGATTGGGATAGGCGAATTCTATCCCGTCAACCAGAAACAGGTTTTCGTTGGGGTTGCCGCCGCGTACGATGATCTCGTTGTAGTAGTCGGCACCCGATACCACCGAGGGTAAGGCTTGAACAACGCGCTGAATATCTGAGATGCCGCCAGGTGAAATCTCGATCTCATCCGCTGAGAAGCTCTGTTCCGATACGGCCGCGTCACGAACCTTGGGGAAGTAGTCGGGGCGAACAGTGACCTCTCCCATCCGGATTGGAGCGCGGACAAGCTTGTACACTAGTTCGGTGGTTCGACCGGGCTCAATCACAACCGTAGTTTTTACCTGGGAACGGTAGCCGATCATGGACGCCTCCACAGAATAGGTTCCTGCAGGTACGTCTCTTATAATGTACACTCCGTTGGCTTCGGCGCTGGCACCTAATCCGGCATCAAGTAAGATGACCGATGCGCCGGGCAAGGGCGAAAGGGTAGACGCGTCGTACACCCTGCCCGCTATCTTGCCTAGAGGGACGGCATATCCCACTCCTAAACCCGTAAATATTCCCAAAAAAACAAGGATTGTGCTTTTCATACCCGCTCCTTTTAAGGATTCGTGATAACGTCGGACAATCTTCGAATGTCTGAGAAGAAAGTATATCGATTAGGGCATTGGAGTCAACACCACGCAAGAGGGTGCGCCGAATCCTAAGCCTTTTTCGGCTCAAGCGTTAAAATCAAGGGTTTAGAGCCGTTGACATTGCACGAACCTAACGTTAAAGTTAGGGATGCTGACGACCATCTACCTCATCAGGCACGGCGAGTGTAAGGGAAACAGGGAGGGATTGTTTAGAGGTCGATACGACTTCCCCCTGAACGAGGCAGGCAGAGAGCAGGCCGAATGGCTGGCTGAAGAGCTCAAGGATGTGAAGTTCGATGCGATATTCTCCAGTCCTCTAAAAAGAGCGTGGGAGACCGCCGAGACGCTGTGTAAGGATAGAGGGATTGCCCCGATAGCCGAGCAGGGCTTTAACAACATCTGCCTGGGCTCCTGGGAGGGTAAGCCCAAGACCCAGATCGCCGAGCGATTCCCCAAAGAGTTCAGGCTGTGGCGCACCGAGCCTGAGAAATTAAGGATGCAGGGTGCCGAGACGCTTGAGAAGGTGCAGGCCAGGGCGGTTAAGGCGCTGGCGCGGATAACCGAAGAGAGGATGGGAGAAGGGTTCGCGGTGGTTACCCACCGGGCGGTGATAAAGCCCTTGATTGCAGGCATACTGGGCATCCCCGCCCCCTACTTCTGGAAGCTTCATCCCGAAACCGCTTCGTATTCTATTATCGAGCACACCCTGGAGCGCGGTTATGCATTGACCCTTTTCAATCAAACCAGACATCTAAAGGAGTTCATCCGTGAAGATGTATAGGTTACTGTTGATCCTGGGGCCGGTTGGTGTAGTCTACGGACAGGTTGAGATCTCCGGTTCGTATGAGAACATATTGAACGTCCAGCACATAAAGGATTGGGCGATCCTCGACCTAAACAACCTTCTCTTCTCTTTGGAAGGCGATCTGGGCGGTGCATCGTTCCTGCACGCCGATGCGGAAGCCTTTCTTCCCTTTGGATCGGTCAAAGCCAACCTGCTTGATTTTGTCCCCGATTCCCTGGCTGAGCTGATCTCCGACTCCCTCAGATATCTATACGACTATAAGCTTGAACCTTCGTTCCGCATATCAAACGCCTACCTGTCCATATCCTGGAAGAGGCTGGTGGTGCGGTTGGGCAAGCAGCCACTGGCATGGGGCGCCGGATACGTGTGGAACCCGACGGAGATCGTAACCCCCAAGCTTGCCTACGACCCCTCCTATCGAAGGGATGGCGAGAACGCGTTGAAGCTGGCAGCATCCTGGGGATCAGGAGGAGGAGCGGAAGTGATAGGTATGTTGCGGGGTGTTACGGGGACCCCGGACAGTATTATGGCTGCAGCGAGACTTAATGAAAATATCCTGGGATTCGACATCTCAGCCATTGGCGGATGGCTGTGGGATACCACTATCACTCCGGGGATCACGCAGAGGCGGATTCTGGCAGGCGGACAGTTCGCTGGTGAGATCTGGAATATCGGCCTCTGGGCAGAGGGCGGATACAATATATATAAGGAAGATTCCTTGAGCTACGCTGAGTTCGTAGTTGGTGCCGATCATACCTTCACCTTCAGAACCCATGTGATGGCCGAGTATCTGTATTATGGGAGAGGGTTCGACGCCGAAGCCGATTACACCTTTGCCGGATGGTTAGAGCACGCCTCCGGGCTTCACAAGGCGATGGGGCGTCATCTTGTTTGTCTGGGAGCTGACCAGACGATCATAAGTTTTCATAATGTGGGCATCTCCGCGATCTTCAACCCGGTGGACGGTTCGGGTATCGTAATCCCTAGATTGAGCCTGAACCTTGCCGACAACCTTGATCTATCCGCGTTCGGTTTGATCTCCTTCGGGGACGAAGATTCCGAGTTTGGCGCTGCACCAGTCAAGGGCGGAATTCTTAGATTAACCGGATACTTCTGATCGGGGTCTTCACGACCGGTGGGGGCAATAAAACCATCTCTTATACCTCGTTCAACCTGCGCTTCTTGCCGAAAAAACCGATTGCCGATCCCACAAGTATGGCCAAAACACCCAGAAAAGTAAGAAGGTAGCCGATTTGCGGGACGGCGAACATAACTCCCAGTGAGTGTTCTCTACCCAGAATGGCTTGAAAAAGGGGTCGGAAGGTCAATAGTGACCAAAACAGAGGTATGAGGGGGACAAGGGAAAGGATAAACATTCCTATAGTCAATCCCTTCCCTATCCGACGACGTAAGAGTTGTATCAACGCGAGTATCAGGATTGCCGCCACGCACATCGGAATCAGCCACATGCTTGTGTTCATCACCGTCTTCACCACATTCAATTGCTCCACGTCTTGTTGCCCCATATACAGCGCCGCCCACATGTTGAAGTTTACGGGTGCTGATCCGAGTACAGAAGCACCTATCCACGGCAGAAAGCTGCTTACCCCAAAGACTATAGAGCCTGCCAGGACTACCCAGAGATACGCCACAAGGCCTCCTTATTCCTCTGGTGGCGGAGTGACCTTCTCCACGTGAGCATCACCTGTTATATAGCTGCAATTTAAGCTCTCCATGGGCCAACCTTCCAGGCCGCTTATGTGTATCGTGACACGTATCGTCGTGCACTCGGTGATTCCACCGTTTTGCAGGATCTCATCCAACGGAGGAGTGAAGTAATACTCTCCGGTGTATCGGGTGCCGAATATGGCGAAGTCAACCAGATCACGGAATGCAACTCGATTTTCAGGTCGGACCCATTCGGTGATTTTGGATAGGATGACGGTTTCAACTTGAGTTAATCCGTCTGGGATATTATCCGACGCGAAGTATTGGATTGCCGCATCCAACATTCTCTCGAATTGAGACTTATAGGTATCCTCAAGGAAAAACCCTGGTCTCCTCGTCAATACGCCTTTAAGGAATCCAAGGCCGTATGCGGCTACTTCGGCTGGGGTACGTTGAGGTAACCCCTGTTGCCAGGCAGGAAACGCGTCTCCCACCGATCTACTTACTTCAAGCAGGATATAGGTAGGCGTTGTTGGCATTCTTGCCTCCCTTCTTTTATGGCTATACAGATAGAAGCGCCTCCTTCCCGAACTCAAAATCTGCTCTAAAAGGCACTCCTTCTTAAAAATAATTATAGACACATTAGAAGGGGTGTCAAGGTCGAAAAAACAAGGGGCTTAAGTCTATTATATACACCACTACTTTGAAAGATCCTTTAGCGAGTCTAAAGACTCGCACTTAGATTAACAGGTTATTTCTGATCTTATCAGCCGCAGGCCGCTGAAATTGCTGATCGCTAACCGGCTTTCCTGGCGATGCTTAAGGAGTGATAGATGCGTTTATTCGTCGGAAACCTTCCCCGCTCCTACGAGGAGGAAAAGGTTCGCGAGATCTTCGCCGAGCACGGTGAAGTAAGTAAGGTAGCGGTTCCCAGAGATCGCTATACCAATGCCCCTCGCGGTTTTGCTTTTGTAGACATGCCGAATGACGAGGAGGCGAAAGCGGCCATCAGCGCCGTCAACGGCACCTAGCACGAAGGCCGTGAGATAAAGGTAGAGGAAGCCCGTCCTCCGCGCGAGCGCGGCGGCTTCTCAAGAGGCGGTGGCGGGAACCGCTGGTAAAACAAAAAGATACCTTTCTCGTCATTCTTGACAGCCAGTTGATCGAGAGCGGGAGAAAGCTCGAAGGGGCCGACTCCCGAGTCGGCCCCTTCCCTTTGATGTCAATCGCAAGTCATCATGAAAGTGGTGCTTGGCAAACCTTACTCACTCATTATACTTATTGTCAAGAGAGGCAAGTCGACCTTGACAAGCCCCTTTTTTTATCTATAATATGTAGTAACGACCGATCCAAATGACGGTCGAACTAAGGAGAAAAAACACATGCGACTATTCATTGGAAACCTTCCCAACTCGTACAACGAGGACAAGGTTCGTGAGATCTTCTCACAGCACGGGGAAGTGTCCAACGTAGGGGTCCCCCGGGATCGCTACACCAACAGCCCTCGCGGCTTTGCCTTTGTGGAAATGCCGAATGACGAGGAAGCGAAATCGGCCATCAGTGCCATCAACGGCACCGAACACGACGGTCGTGAGATCAAGGTAGAGGAAGCCCGTCCTCCGCGCGAGCGCGGCGAACGCGGCGGCTTCGATCGTAACCGCGGCGGTGGCGGCGGATATAACCGCAACCGCTGGTAAACCCCAAATGATACCTTCCTCGTTGTTCTTGACAGTTACTTGATCGAGATCGTGAGAAGGTTTGTAGGGGCCGACCGCAAGGTCGGCCCCATTACTTTATATCCCACGGACCCGCGGATTAATCAATCAACTAATTAACAGGTACACACAGATTGACAAATGGGTTTCGTTCCATATATTTATGCCATGGAGGCAAGCTTACTGTCTCTACGAGAGATAAACACACTTTAACGTCGTGGAGGAAGCATGGCAAAGGTCAAAGCACCTGTAAAGAAGAAAACAGCCAAAAAAACCAAAAAAACCGCAACTAAGAAAAAATCCGGCAGCAAGAAGCGCAAGTAACGCGGTTTTCGGTCCTGTTAAGAGATAACGATTAGGACCTGCTGATTAGTGAAACTGAATAGAGCGAGGCTTAAGCCTCGCTCTAAAATTTTTACCCAACGCCGTTGCTTCGCACACCGCCGGGGTCCCTATTTCATGAGTCGAATGGAAAACAGACACTCCTGTCTGTTCTAAAAATAATAGCCAAAATAACTATAATTAAACAGACTTCTCAATTTTTTAAAAGAGCGTGTGGAACAGCCTCTCCAGGCTGTTCTAATAAATCGCGCAGGCTGGAGAGCCTGCGCCACACAGATTGACAAAATTAAATAAAGTTTTACAATGCAGATTACGAAAGGTTGGCCGAGTGGTTTATGGCGCCCGATTTGGGATCGTGTAGGCGTGCCTCGGGGGTTCGAATCCCCCACCTTTGTTTAGCCAAGTTCTTAACCCAAAATTGACGAGTAGGGGCCGACCTTAAGGTCGGCCCTTTGTATTCACTCTGTTGGCGTTTCGTAGTAGAATGTACCTCCGTATCTCCAGAAATCTTCTTCGTAGAGGTAATCGAATACTACATCCCTGAACTTACTCAGACGTTCCTCCAATATAGATAGATCTCTCTGTGACAACCATGGCTTACAGCATAGTTGCGCAAGTGCACTTTGCATTTGAAAATCCCTGCCGATAACATCTACAACAAACTTGTAGAATCTTTCAGCATAAGATTCTTGAGTGTAATTGTGATTTTTCATTGGGATGGGGCCTCCTGCCCCATAGTTCAACAACAGTAGCATTATATTATAGAAGGAAACCTCACTGTGTCAAGCTCTTAGAAAACGTAGGGGCCGACCCTAAAGGTCGGCCTCGCTCAATTCTTTAAAGGAGAGCGTGTGGAACAGCCTCTCCAGGCTGTTATATAATAATCGCGCGTCTTGTGCCCATTTTCTTCGGGGTCCTCGAACGGAGACGAAGTGTCCGTGATTACTATTCAGGAATGGTAGCGATAATCTCCGGAGCTACCTTGTACTGTTGCAAAAACTCGCGGCGTTCGACCTTCATCTTAGCGACCCAGGCCTTGTAGGTATCCATCTTCCCTGCCTTCTCGAAGAAAAGGATGGGATTGAGGATTTCTTTCGGGACCTCCTTCAAAAATTCTGCATTCTCACGAGCGTCGGTGTCCACTATCTCGTACCCGAAGTCAGGGTCGAGCTTCCATTTGACGTTGCCTCCAAGCATCGCTTCAAGCATCGCAGATGAGTGACTTATCTTGACCTTGAGTGCTTTCCCCGCGTCCACATCCTTCTGGTCGCCGCCGATATAGCCGGTGTTCATGAGCCAGGTTTGAAGATTTGGTATCTGGGCACTAAGCTCAGCGAACCGAACCGCCTGAAGACCCATCGCCTTTGGGAAGAAGGGCTGGGTGAACGGTGAGCGTGTTCTGCCCCGCTCCTTGCCCGCAGCCGAGGTCTTGGTGGTCTCGCCCAGCATGAAGTAGGCCGCAGCCTGCTCTGTGGAGGTGAACCTGACGATACCCGGCATAGCCGCATCAGGACCCTCGTCCCGGTTCAGGATGCCCATCAAGCGCACCGATGGGATATCCCGCAAATCCCCAGCACCTTGGATCTTTGACATGGGGATCACCGAACGTCCGTTCTGGGTCCACACCAAAAAATCCCAGCCGTCTTCCGGGATGCCATAGGCATCCACTTTATCCTCAATATTGACCTCACCACTGATGTAGGCATCCACGTTCTCAGACAAAGCGCCGGTGATGATAAGATAGTCGCGCAAACGCTTGACATCTTCAGGGGTTAGACGGCCTTTGGAGAAATCGAAACCGCCCTCGGCATCGGTGTACACGTTTTCCAGCCACGCGGTGGGATCAATGGTGCCCTTGTAGATGATAGGCTCTGTTTCCTCCTTAAGCCCGTAAGTCTTGGCGAACGCGCCGTTCTCGGTTATGGAAATCTTACCGCCAGGCCACAGGCATACCATGTCGTCCTGGATGGGCTGGGTCAGCTCGCCCTGTTTTGAGAACGTCGTGGTGGTTTTGCCGGTGCCTGAAAGCCCCATCACGGTCATGGTGATGCGCTCTCCTGCAATGGTCACCGCCTTGGCTCCGGCGTGAAGAACCAGCCCGCCGCGCTGGTAAACGTAGTCGTTCAGCATTCTTAAAGCGCCCTTCTTTGACTCGCCGAAGTAGTCCGCGCCGATCACGTAGGTTACATAGTTCTCAATATCTACAATAATGGCCTGCCCGCCCGGCATGTCTGGAAGCGGGAACTCGGGAACCATCACCACCCTAATCACCGGCCTGTACTCTTCTTTGAGCTCCGCAGGCGTCTCCACCGCTTCGCGCGGGAAGGAAAGAATCTGCTGCATACCGGCAATATTGGCGCAGGGCATTGTGTAAAGCCACTGGATGGGGAAGCGTTTCTCTCCCAATCCGTAGTAGCCCTGGATCTCTATGAGCCTGCCCTGCAGATGGATGTAGTCCCACAACATGGAAAGGATGGATTCGGCGCGATCCTCGCTGATCACGTTGCCTGAATAAAGGTCTGCGTCCCGTTCCTTGGCGATGATGTAGGTGTAGCGAGCCATACGCGCCTTGTTTCGTGCGATCTTGTTTATGTTGCCGTATTTCGTAACATAGCACGCGGGAGAATGCTCCAGCGCCAGCCGGCGCAGGTCGGCCTGCGTAGGATTCTTGATGTATGATACGTTGAATGGATGCGGCTCCTCATCAGGCGGCACCCGCTTGACCTTGGGCATCTATATCCTCCTTGGGTTCGGCTCAGTTAAATTCTCAACCTCTTACGATACGTATCTTACTCAGGGAAGAAGAAATTGCAAGTGGTCGGCATCGTAATTACTCTACCGTTCAAATCGGCGCCAACTCGTCAGGTTTGAATGCTGCTCGTCACTCAAAAGCTGGACAAAAGCTGGTCAAAAGCTGGTCAAAAGGTGGTCAAAAGCTGGTCAAAAGCTGGACAAATTGGGGGAATTTTGGGTGTTTTTGAGGGGGTTTTGAGGTTAAAGACTCCTAACTCTCAACCTCTTGCGATCCGTATCTTACTCAGGGAAAGAAAAAATGCAAGCAGGTTATACTCTGTTCTACACTTGACATCCCACCCATGACGTCTACAATTGAATTATGGGAAGCCGTCCTGAAGTAATTGTTAAGCCATGCAATCTTTTCACGCCAGAGGCTAACGTAGCTGGTTCCATACTCGAAGGTGACTGTCTAGATCACCTTAAAGAATTCGATGATGGGTTTTTCGACCTAATAGTTACTTCTCCCCCATATGCGGACAGTCGCAGAAAGACGTATGGAGGCATCCATCCGGATGATTATGTAGAATGGTTTCTACCTCGTTCCGCCGAATTCCTGAGGGTTTTGAAACCTACGGGCACCTTTATTTTGAACATCAAGGAACGGGTAATGAATGGTGAGCGGCATACTTATGTAATCGAGCTGATCCTTGAGATGCGAAAACAAGGCTGGTTGTGGACGGAAGAGTTTATCTGGCATAAAAAGAACTGCTACCCTGGCAAATGGCCCAACCGTTTCAGGGATGCGTGGGAGCGTTGTCTGCAATTCAACAAACAAAAAAAGTTCAATATGTATCAAGAAGAAGTTATGGTTCCCGTTGGTTCATGGAGTGAGGCCCGTCTTCGCAACCTAAGCGAAACGGATCGTCGCCGCGATGAATCAAAGGTGCAAAGCGGCTTCGGCAAGAAGATTGAAAACTGGCTAGGAAGAGATAATGTTTACCCTACTAACGTTCTCCACTTGGCTACGGAGTGCGGAAACAAAAATCATAGTGCTGTTTTCCCTGTGAATTTACCGCAATGGTTCATTAAACTATTCACAAAAGAAGGCGAGTGGGTTTTAGATCCATTCGCTGGTTCTGGTACTACAGGCGTAGCAGCTCTGAAAACTAGCAGGAAATTCGTTCTTATCGACACCAACCCGGAATACTGTCGAATGGCGAAAGAAAGGATCGAAAGTGAAACCGGAAGTTATTAAGGGAATACGTAAAGAATTCAAGGAAATAGCGAAAAAGCGTTTTAAAGCCCTCGATTCAATCTCCTTGAGCAACCTAAACTTCAATCCGTTTTTACTGCGCGCGCTCAATCTAGACACCCCTAAGAAAATCGCCGAGTTCATGATTGGCCAAAGACTGGAACGTAGTGTTGTAACAAGTTACGGAAACAGAATCCAAAAGGTAGCAAAACTCTTAAGTGAACGAGGAACAGGGGTTGAAGGGGCTGATATTCGCAAAGAGAAAGAGGGCCGTACATACTACATTCAGATCAAATCAGGTCCCAACACACCTAACAAGGATATAACCGAAAGCACCAATCGGCTTTTACAAAGTGCTACTCGCCGGAATAAAGGCTCTATAGCGTTATTAGGCATGACTTACGGCAACCCTGAACGGGTGAGCGGCATAATCAAGGGATATTCGGCGGTGGATTGGATCGTGGGCCATAAGTTCTGGGAGTTCATCTCCGACGATTCCAATTGCGCTGAGGAAATCTTTAAGATGATAGGGGAGGTAGTGGAGGAGTTTGTCCCCGACGATGGAGCCCCCTATCCGATTCGCTACAAGAAGAAACTTGACGAGCTAACCAAAGCTATCCGAGAAAAATACGGTGACGGAGGCGAAGAAATGTGGCGGCGGTTATTTGAAGATAATATGTAATCCCCCTTCTATCTCCAAGGCCATCTTTACTTGACAATGAATGCGGGCGGGGTAAGCTTTCTCTTATAAAATTTGAATCGAAAACCGGCGCCAGGAGGAGTATGTGGTTTTAGCGTGCTTGCTTTCAGTGATCTTCACCCAGCCCGTGGCTGCAATGCAGGCCGAAGCGATCCAGACTGTGGCGCTTCAACCAGTGGCGAACCTTGAGGCGCAAGACACACCCAACGATCCTGGAGGAAGCATTGATCTTTCATGGGAACTCTCCCCTGACTCGGCACTCGTAAAGCGCTACGAGGTCTACCGGGCGGAGTCAACCGAAGGGCCGTTCGAGAAGATAGTCGAGTTCCTTATCCCCACCACCTACTATACTGACGCCGACACCCTGCTCCGCAACAAAAAAGACTACTACTACCGTGTGGATGTTGTGGGTAAACTTGGCACCCGTGGTTCCTCTAAGATAGCCGGCCCGGCTATAGCAAAGCCGCAGTGGTTCAACACCAACCGTCTTGCGGTGCTGGTTTTTGCGCTTATTTACGGCGGGCTGGTAATACTCTACATCGAGTTCGCCAAGCGCGACCGCGGCATGTTCGTTCGGCGTATAGCAGGTCTTGACGCGATAGACGAGGCCGTGGGACGCTCAACCGAGATGGGCAAACCGATCCTTTTCAGCTTCGGGATAGGGTATCTCACCGACGTTGCCACCCTTGCCGCTTTGTCCATCCTGCGCCGGGTAGCCAGGCGCGCAGCACAATATGAGACGAGGATACTGGTTCCGAACTACGACCCGATCGTGATGACCGCTGCGCAGGAGACTGTAAAGCAGGCCTTTTTAGAGGCCGGTCGCCCCGATCTCTACCGGGAATCGGACATCACCTTTCTTACCGCGGATCAGTTCGGTTACGCTGCAGGTGTTGACGGCATCATGCTTCGCGAGAAGCCTGGTACGGTGTTCCTTCAGGGCGTGTTCTACGCCGAGGCTCTTATATTGGCCGAGACCGCTCACTCGGTTGGAGCCATCCAGATCGCCGGAACCAACATGGCCACCCAGCTTCCATTCTTTATTGCCGCCTGCGACTACACCCTGATAGGCGAGGAACTCTTCGCCGCTTCGGCGTATCTTGACCGTGACCCGCAGCTGCTCGGCTCCCTGAAGAGCGAGGACATGGCAAAGATCATCACCGTGGCGATCATTGCAGTGGTCTCGATCGTCGGGACCGTCGGTGCTATACTGGCTTCCGTTTCCGGCAAAAACGAAATCCTTCTTTCTTTAGGCGAGTTCGTCAACGATCTGTTTGAGACCCTCAAAGGTTTCCTCACCACATCCTAGGAGAACGCATGAAACGAACACTTCCTCTTATCATAACCTTTCTTGCGGGCGTATTCGTGGTTGTGACTTTTTTTATCCCGCGCGAGCCGTTCGGCAGCCTTGAGCAGCGAATGCTCGTTTGGGCCTCGATCCTTGGAGGCTTCACCCTGCTTCTTGGGATAGACAGCCTTATAAAACATCACGGACGCAAGCTGGCACGCAGGGAAAAGGACTGGTTTTACAGCCTTGTTACCCTTTTGGGGCTTTTCGGAACCCTTGCCGCGGGCATCGTGACCTGGGCCAAATACGGCACGCCCTTAGAGCTTGCCTCGCTGAACGAAGTAGGGGGCTTCTTCTGGGTCTACAAGTGGGTAATGGTTCCGCTTCAGGGGACGATGTTTGCGCTTCTTGCCTTCTTTATCGCCTCTGCCGCCTACCGTGCGTTCCGTGCCCGCACGTTCGACGCCACACTTCTTTTGATCGCCGCAATCCTTGTGATGATCGGGCGCTTGAGCATGGGCGTGATTCCTGCAACCCTGGTGCTGGCGGTTCTTCTGGTTGCAGCCGGCATCCACAGGCTGCTCATAAGGAAGCCGGTGTTCGGAGCCGTTCTTGCCGTCGCCGGAGTGGGCCTGGGCGCGTTGGTTCTTGCATTCCCGCAGGATGCCATTCGGCTCGCGCCCCAGGTTCAGGAATGGCTCATGTCGGTGCCCCAGACCGCGGCCCGCAGAGGCATACTCATAGGCGTTACCCTGGGTACAATCGCCATGTCAATCCGCATCATACTTGGCATCGAACGAACCTACATCTCGTCGACCTAGGAGGAGAAGTGAAGTTCATTAAATGGCTAACCAATATAGACCGCCGGATCATCTTCCTCCTTATGATCGGAGCGGTGCTTGTGCCCATGCTTTTTACCATACCTATCCCCTTCGAGGTCGGCGAACCGGTTCAAAACGCCTTTAATGCCATTGATACCCTGAAACCTGGTTCTGTTATCATGCTCTCGGTGGACTACGACGCCACGAGCTATCCGGAGTGCCAGCCGATGATAGTGGCCATAACGGACCACGCGTTCCGCAAAGACCTGCGGATAATCCTCCTGGGCCACATCCCTACCGGCCTGCCTCTGGGCCAGGAGGCCCTGGAACGCGGTGCTGCGGAGTACAATCAAAACCATAAAGCAGAGTATCGACAGGCGGTGAAACACGCCGGTGAGGAGCTCAAGAGGCATACCGCCGGATACCAGGAGTCGTTAAAAAGCGCTGCAGCCGAGTTCGATCAAGAGTATACCCCCCGGCATCAGGAAACACTGGACAGCCTCGTCTCCGATTACCTCGAGAAGGTGGACAGTGCCGCCGTCAAGTTCCAGAAACATACCTTTGAGTATTGGGAAGCGGTGAAGTATGCGGGCGAGGGGTTCAACAGGCATGCAGCCGAGTACCAGAAGAGATTGGAAGGCGGTGTCCGTGAGAAAAATTCAGGGTACGTGCGGATTCTGGAACGCGCCGCCGCCGAGTACGATAAGCACGTCACCGAATACCAGGAGGACCTGGGGCACGCCGCCGATCAATATCTCAAACGGTATGGGATTGACTTTGTCAACCTCGGCTACCGTCCTGGCGTAGTGGCGATTATAGTAGGAATGGGACGTGAGATACGAGACTTCTACCACAAGGACTACCAGAACATCAATGTTGACTCTCTCCATATGATGGCCGACGTTCATAACTACGATGACATTGCTACACTCGTGAGTTTTGCGCACGGGACTGCGGTTGAAAGCTGGGTCGCCTATGCCGGGGCTCGGTTCGGCCAGCAGATAATAGGCGGGGTGACAGGTGTTGTGGCACCGGATCTTTATCCCTACCTGCAGTCGGGTCAGCTTGCAGGTCTTTTGGGCGGTCTCAAGGGCGCGAGCGAGTATGAATCACTGATAAAGAAGAAAGGCCTGGCCAGCCGGGGTATGCCTGCACAGTCAACGGCACACATACTGGTTATCCTTCTTATAGTGATAGGAAGCATGGCCGAGTTTGCTCTGGACATCTCCAAAAGGAGGGGAACGTGAACCTCCCTACCATCCTCGGCATCTGGATAGCGGCCACGTTGACCATAGCCATCTTCTCCTTCCTGTACCGGGACAATCCCTTATACAAGTTCGCCGAGCATCTTTACGTGGGTGTCTCGGCCGCGTACTGGGTGATCTTTGCGGCAAAGTTCACCATGCAGGACATGCTCGTCAGCGTCTTTGCCGACAACTGGCAGGCCTTTCTTGAAACAGGTTCCCGCACCGGGTTCTGGGAGGCGTGGATACTTGTTATCCCGACCGCCCTGGGATTCCTCATGCTTACCCGGTGGTTCGGCCCCAAGGTGGGCTGGCTATCCCGCTGGCCTATTGCGTTCACCATAGGACTCGGCGCAGGCCTGGGTATAACCGGAAGCATCCAGGGTATACTTCTGCCCCAGGTTCAGGCCACCATCCTTCCGCTCTGGACCCCTGATCTGTGGGTGATCGTGGCCAACATCTTGTTGTTCGTAGGCGTAATCTCCTCCATCATCTACTTCTACTTCTCACGCCCTCACAAAGGTCTCCTCGGCGGGGTGTCAAGAGTGGGAATCACCTTCATCATGGTCTCGTTCGGTGCCGCGTTCGGCTACACGGTGATGTCTCGTGTATCGCTTCTGATAGGCAGGCTCTACTTCCTTGTCTACGACTGGATCGTCGGCACGGTGGATTTCTTTAAATCACTCTTATGAGCGCCCGTATCCTCTGTCTGTACTCCGGCGGTCTTGACAGCCTTTTGGCCGCGCGGCTGCTCAAGGAGGCAGACGCGGAGGTCGAAGCGCTGCACTTCGTAACCCCGTTCACCGGAAGCATGGAAAAGCTATCTGGAGAGAGATACATGGAGGAATGGGGCGTCCCGATCCGCCGGATAAGGATAACCTTCGAGGAGTTTCGTCCCCTTCTTGAGCACCCTGCACACGGCTTTGGCCGCGCGCTCAACCCGTGCATAGACTGCAAGATTCTGTTCCTCAGCAAGGCTTGGGAAATAATGAAGCAGGAAGGCTTCGACGCCGTGGCCACCGGCGAGGTTCTGGGTGAGCGACCGATGAGCCAGAACCGGCGGTCGCTTGACGTGATAGAGCGCGAGGCAGGATTAGAGGCCAGACTTCTGAGACCGCTTTCCGCCAAACTGCTCCATCAAACCGAGGTTGAGCGTGCAGGACTTCTGGATAGAGGCAAACTTCTCGACATACAGGGCCGGGGCAGAAAACCTCAGCTTGCGCTTGCCGAGCGATGGGGCATAACCGAGTTCGCTACGCCTGCCGGAGGCTGTCTTCTGACCGAACCGCAGTACGCAAACAAGTTGAGAGACTTACTTAATCATCCAGGCGAGGCCACGGATGAAACGGTTGCCCTATTGAAGACAGGCAGGCACTTCCGCTATCCAGAGGGCCCCAAGTTGATAGTGGGACGGGATAAGGAAGAAAACGAGGAACTCCTGCAGCACGGCGGTTCGAGCCGCATCTTTTTAGAGGTACGCGGGGCGGGCAGCCCAATAGGATTACTCTTCGCCCATAATCCCTCAGAGGAGATACTCACCTGGGCAGCAAGGATAGCTGCCAGATACTCGGACGCCAGGGGAGAGCCGCAGGTTACCGTCACCTGGTGGGATAAAAAAGGTGTCGAGCGAACCCTGTTCGTGGCTCCTGCAAAGGATTCCGAGCTGGAAGTCTGGCGGCTTTGAAGAAATCATGCGATGTGTTCTATTTCGTCCTTCGCAATTTGCCCCTGTCGCGTATTCTACGAGTGATGTGTTACGGGATGTGTTACGGGTTGACAAACTCAAGCTCAAGTGGAGAATAGGGCTGCCATGATGCAGGAAAGCTCTTTGCGCAAGGATCTGCCGCCCAGGTTTACGGTCAGTCAGCGTTCGGCTGTGAATCCGGGAAGGCTGTTGGCGCTGGGCTACGTAGCAATGATAGCGGTGGGCACCGGGCTGCTCTCGCTTCCCTTTGCTTCGCACGGCTGCTCGGTGATAGATGCACTCTTCACCGCCTCATCGGCCACCTGTGTAACCGGACTGATCGTAAAGGTAACCCCGCACGACTTCACCCTTTTCGGGCAGATCGTGATTCTTATCTTGATCCAGATCGGCGGTCTGGGCTACATGACGCTCTCCTCTGCGTTCTTCTTCCTTCTCGGCCGCCGGGTATCCTTGAGGCAGCGCATGCTCATGAAGGAATCAATCAACTTCCTCAACTACCGTAACCTGAGCCGCTTCGCGTTCACCATCTTCAAGGTAACCGTCATAGTGGAGAGCATCGGCGCGGTAATCCTGGTTGGATGGTTCCGCTTCATGCACGGGATGGGTTGGGGCAAATCCCTCTACCACGGTGTGTTCCATGCGGTCTCGGCGTTCTGCAACGCCGGGTTCTCGACCTTCCCTGACAACCTGGCCCGGTTCTCCGCCGATCCGGTGGTCGGACTGCTCATACCCGCCCTGTTCATAACTGGCGGTGTCGGATTCATCGTCATAAGCGACGTGGTCAGACGCATCAGGCGCGAGACCCTGCGGTTGGCCACCCACACCCGTCTGGTTCTTACGGTCACCGCGGCCCTTATCGTCGCCGGCACCCTTTTCGTGCTCATAGCCGAGTGGAACGGGGCGCTGTCCGCTTACCCTCCTCATGTAAAGCTGCTCAACGCCTTCTTTACCGCGGTCACCCCGCGAACCGCGGGGTTCAATCTTGTGAGCATCGGGGGGCTGCGTACCTACACCCTGCTTGTATTGATGTTATTCATGTTTATCGGCGCTTCACCCGGTGGCACCGGAGGAGGTATAAAGACCACGTCCTTCGCGCTTACGTTTGCAGAGATAGGCCGGGTGCTGCGTCGCCGCAGAGAGCTGGTGATGCTGCGCAGAACCATCAAGCCCGACCAGATTCACCGCGCGACATCACTCGTCATCCTGGCAGGATTCGTGGTCTTGACTTCCATTCTTCTACTCGTAATATTCAAGCGTGGAGATGATGCGATGCGTTGTGCGTTCGAGGCGTTCTCGGCGTTCGGAACGGTTGGAATCTCAACCGGGTCAGCCGAATCACCGTACCTTTCGTTTGCCGCCGATCTCGGGGTATGGGGCAAGCTGGTTTTGATCCTGACCATGTTCTCAGGCAGGGTAGGAACCCTTACCATAGGTTCCGCGCTCATGCAAGGCACCAGAGCATCACGCATACGTCCTGCTCAAACCAACATAGTGGTGGGTTAAATGCCTAAGATATTTGCAGTTATCGGTCTCGGCACCTTCGGCTCGGCGGTGGCCTTAGAGCTTGCAAGACGCGGCTATGAGGTCTTTGCATGCGATCGGGACCCGGACAAGATAGAAGAACTGGGCTCGGAGCTTGCCAACGCCGTAGAACTGGACGCCACCGATGAGAAATCACTCCGAGATGCAGGGCTTGACGAGGTTGATACCGCGCTCGTAAGCTTCGGCGACTCGATCGCGGACAGCCTTTTGGTGATCATGCTGCTTAAGGGGCTCGGGGTAAAAGAGGTGGTGGTCAAGGTCGCCGATGAGCGCCATGCCAGGCTTGTGAAACGCATAGGCGCCGATCGCGTTATCTTCCCGGAAAGGGACATGGCGATACGTCTGGTGGAGAACCTTCTCTCCCCGGACATCTTCGATTTCATCGAACTCTCGGAAGAATACAGCCTGGTGGAAATCGCAGCCCGAAAGAAGATGTTGGGCCGTAAGCTCGCAGACCTGCACCTGAGAAAACGCTTCGGGGTAAACGTCATAGCGATCCGCAGTAAGGTCCCTGTCGTCAACAAGAAGGGCGTGCCGGACATCGAAGAAAAGATAAACATCGCTCCAGGCGCAGAAGATGAGATCCGCGAGGGCGATACGCTTGTGATCCTGGGACGCGATCAAGACATCGAACGGGTTAAAAAGCTCTAAGGAAAAGAATGAACGAAGGCCCTCAGGAACGCTTCAAGGAACTTCTGGAGAAAGCGGAGTTCTACATCCTGAACCAGAAGTACTCCGAGGCGGTAAAGATCCTCAAACAAGCGATAGCCACCGATGATGAAAGCCCGCACGCGCACTACCTTTACGCCCTTGCCCTGGAAGGCTCCAACGAACAGGAAAAAGCCAAGCAGCACTTCCGCCGGGTCCTGGAACTCGATCCAGAGCATGCCGAGGCAAAAACCCACCTCGACCGCCTGATAGGCGAGTAGCCTTTTCATGCCTGGCTGACTCAGGCACATACAAAAATAAAGGAGAAGGATGAACTTACAACTTCACAGATCCTCTCCTGGACAAACATCTTATCATAAACAAAAGGGAGTCAAGTTATGGTAGTACGTAAGCCTTCTTGGGGGAACCAGTTCTATCCTCAAGACCCTGCCCAGGCCCGGGGTATGTGGGAGGGGTTCTTTGAAAGATGCGAGACACCCAGAATATCCGAACCGATACGTGCGATCCAGGTCCCCCATGCAGGCTGGGTGTACTCGGGCCAGGCGGCAGCCGAAGCGTATAAGCAGTTGGAAAATCGTAACCTAAAGACTGTGGTTATGATCGGTCCCCAGCACCACGTACCAGTGCGGCACATGCAGGTATTCCCGGAAGGGATATGGGAATCGCCCATCGGGAATCTTGAGGTAGCAGACGAGCTTGCCGCCCGGTTCCTTGAGTTCGACGATGCGTTCGAGGCCGACATCCCTGCCCACGCAGCCGAGCACTCGCTTGAGGTTCAGATCACGCCGCTTGTCATGGTGCTGCCTGATGTAAAGATAGTGCCGATACTTACCGCACCATACCAACCGAAACATCCGCGTATCCTAGCTGATGCGTTGGCTGAGATAGTCGGGGCAAAAAAAGACGTGCTGGTTCTTGTCTCGACCGACCTCTACCACGGTGAGTCATATGAAGCGTGCAGAACTACTGATAGTCGAACTATAGAGCTGGTGCAAGCGATGGATGCGAAGGGATTGGAATCTGCTTTGTCAAATGGCAGTGCCGCCGCGTGCGGCGGGGACGGGCTTGCCGCGCTTCTCTACGCGGCCCAAAAGCTTGGGATCAAGAGAGCTCACCTCCTGGCCGCATACAACTCCAACGATATAACCGGCCAGCGCGGAGGCTACGTGGTCGGCTACTCGGCCTTTGCGTTTACAGGAGGATAGTTCATGTCTGTATCTGAGGAGAAGCTTTCGGCACAGGAGCGTGCCGAGCTTCTGAGAATCGCCCGGAGGGCGATCAAGGAAAAGCTTGAGGGAAGGGCCTGGAATCCTGAGAAGTCTTCGACCGAGCGGTTGGCCCGGGTGCAGGGCGCGTTCGTTACCCTGCACGAGGAGGGCCAGCTGCGCGGATGCATAGGCTACATTGTGGGGATAAAGCCTTTGTATCTTACGATTGCGGAGATGGCTCGCGCCGCGGCGTTTTCAGACCCCAGGTTCATGCCCTTCGGGCCGCAGGAGTTTGATAAAATAGATATCGAGATAACAGTCCTCTCGCCATTGCAGAAGATAGATAATCCAGAGATTGTGGAGGTCGGCAAGCACGGGCTGGTTGTTCGGCAAGGTCCTTATCAAGGCGTGCTTCTCCCCCAGGTCCCGGTCGAGGAGGGCTGGGACCGCGAGACCTTCCTTTCACATACCTGCATGAAAGCTGGTCTGCCTCAGGACTGCTGGAAGGAGAAGGAAACCGAACTCTTCTGCTTTTCAGGCGAGGTGTTCGGGGAGAAAGCAAAATGATGAGACGCGGTTGGTTGGATAGTACAAGTAATAGTAGAGAAAAATTAACACCTAAAGAAATCGCCAAAAAATTACAAACCTACTTAAAAGAACTGGAAGACATCAAAAATAGCTTTCACACCCCTTCTTCCAAATATGCTTATAAGGAAAAAGGAGCAATGGGTTCCTGGGTCAACAGGGTCCAAGGTTTTTTAAAAGATGTTGGACTAAAACAAGAGGCCTTGAATATACGTTACGAGATTTTGCTCCCTAACTCTGGAGACATAATTTCTGATTGGTGGTGGAAAAAAGGGTGGAAAAAAGAAGGAATAACGGCAATTGAAGCAGAAGAATTCTTGGAAAGCGCTTTACCAAAATTTCAAAAACTTATAGAAGAAATCGAAAACTACGAGGATGATTTCTTACCTCCCCCAAAAGAACAAGAAGAGAAGGCAGATGCATTCAAAGGTCGCATTCCAGCAAGAAAGGCTAAAAAAGTTGCCCAAAAAATTACCCCTGGCAACAAAATCTTCATCGTTCACGGACACGATAAAGCCAATCTCTATGAATTACGTGACTTGCTTGAAAAGCGTTATAAACTTGAATGCACCATAATGATGTGGAAACCGGGTAAAGGACGCACCCTCATCGAAAAGTTTGAGCAAGAAGCTCAGGACTCAGGCTTTGCATTTATCATTATGACGCCAGACGACCTCGTTAAAATCCCTGGCAAAGAAAAAGAATACGGCCAGGCTCGCCCGAATGTAATCTTTGAAGTTGGTTGGTTCTACGGACGACTAGGGCGCAACCGCGTTTGTATCCTCTTCAAGAAAGGGACAAAAATTCATTCCGACCTAGACGGCATCTCACGCATCGAATTCAACGAATCGGTAACGGAGAAGGTTCCGGAGATCGAGAACGAACTCCGCGCCGCAGGGCTGATTAAATAGATATCCCCCTCCCCTTTATCCCCTCCCCCGTCAAGGGGGAGGTAAACTGTTTGCCAAAGGCAAACAGCTGCGATCTTTTGCGCGAAGCGCAAAAGGAGCATCAAAGCCCGTACTTTTGTTTTCTGATCTCGAATGCGCGGCGGCCGCCTTCGAGGATGCGCTCCACCGTCTGTTTGATCTCGGGTGAATCTAAATACCCGTAGCGCCCCTCGCTGAGGTAGCCGTGCTCCACGTCCGCCTCAAGCGCCAGGATCTGCGCCGCATCGCCCAGCACAGGGATGTTCGCGTTGTGGGTAGCAACCAGGAACTGCCGCTTGTCCATCTGGTCGCGTAACCGCTCGGCGATCTCCTCCACGATGAATGCGTTGTCCAGATCCTCTTCAGGCTGGTCAACTATCAGAGGATAGGGCGATTCCAAAAGCAGGATTCCGAGGATGGCGGTGCACCGCTGGCCGTCGGAGAGGTGCGAAACGTCGCGGTAGTTCGGGTCCTTGTCGGTGCCGAGATTGAGCTTTATCAGGACTTCGGGCGGGATTGCAACCATCTCCATGCGGCAGAGGGTTTCCTCGTCAAAGGATGGAACCAGCTCTTCGGGCGAGAGTCCAAGGAGTTCGGCCACGCCGTTGCGGTCGCCTGCACGTGAGCGTCTGGCAAGTTCTGCAAAGCTGAACCGTTCCTCGGAGACGATTCGAAGGGCGTCCTCTTTGTTTAAGCGAGGCATGAAATGCCGCAGCTCCGCGGCCACGCGCTTGGGATCGCCCCTGGCCAAAAGCTCGACGTGTATCTTCCCGCCCAGCTCGGTGTTCCATCCATCCGCTTGCCTTTTGAGCATCTCGAACCGCGAGGCGCGCAGCTCCTGCACCTGACCAAGCAAAGCCCTGCGTTCGTCGCGCCGCATGGAAAGCCTCGATGCAACCGTGTCGCGCTCGGCCTTGCGCTCGCGAAGACGCATAACCTCCTTCTCAAGGGTGATGTATTCGTTTACGTCCACGCCCGGGAAACGCTCCTGCAAACTCCTTAAGCTCTCCTGAAAACGCTCCTCGCCCTCGTTATAGAGCTTCTGCCACTGCTCGTGGAAACCGCGGTGCTTCTCTTCGGTTCCCTGCAGACCCTCCACCAGGCCCTGGACGCTGCGCTCGAACTCCCCGACGAACTCGACTAATGAGCTTGTGTATTCGTCGAGAAGCTGAGGATTAAGCGGCGCCTTTTCTTCCTCCTGCAATGATTTGAGCCTTGCCGAGGTCTCGCTGATGAGTCCGGCAAGCATCTTCTTGATATCTGCAAGCACCGCCTCGCCGCGTTCAAAAACATGAGCTTCCTGCTCTAGTTTTCGTTTTTCATCGATCTTTGATGGCATGTCCATCTCCAGGAACCGCGAGAGCTTCTCCTCCGCCGCAGACAACTTGGCGAGCTCCGCGTCGCGCCTGGAGAGCTCCTCGGCCAGGGTCGCTATCTCCTGGTTCTGCTCCTCAAGCTTATCAATCAGAAGCCTCTCCTGCGCCTCAAGTGCAAGAAGGTCCTTCTCGCACAGACGCTCAAGCAGGTTAACCTGAAAGTCCTGCTGTTTGGATATCTCGTATATCTCCTTATTGCCGAAGATCTCGGCCCGAAACACATCCTTGGGATTGACCTTGAGCTTTTCGCCCGTGTCCGCATCGCGCACCACCGGCTCGAAGGGATAGATGCGTTCTATGAGGTAGCGCTTGGGTCTTGGTTCGTGGGATTCAACCAGAAGCGAGATCTTGGAGCCGGGCAGGAACACGTCGCGCATGATCTGCTCGTGGTTCTCGCGGTTGCGGTCTGTTTTGGGTGATTCATCAAGGGCGTAGCGCAGGGTCTCGATGACGGTGGTCTTGCCTGTTCCTCGTCCTCCGATCATGGCGTTGAAGCTGGGGCTGAAGTGAATCGCCAGGCCGTCCAGGAAGCCTCCTTCCCAGCGAGCTCCCAGAAGACGCGAGTAGGAACGCTTCTCGATCTCGTGAGGGAAACGCACCTTGGACCTGGAGTCGAGAAGCGCTATCCGCAGACCCTCCAGGTTGTGCGCGCCCAGTTTGATCGAAACACGCTTCGTTCCCACATCTTCAGGTCTTTGTGCGAACGATCCGGCAAGGCGCGCCAGAGGCAGCCTGCGCTCGAAGCCCTTGCGCTTGCCGGAGAGCACAGCCTCGTCTTCCGGAGCCAGCTCCTGCGGGCCTCCAGCAAGAATCGCCCCCCACACCCAGGGATCGGAGACCACTGCCGGGTGTTCCTTAAGGGCGTCGTTGTAAATTATAAGCACCATGCCTTGCGCGGAGCGCACCCGCGCAACCACCTCGCGCGGCGAAAGCGCCACCTGCACCGGCTTGTTGCTGCGGTAAAAACGTGCATTGCCGGACAGGCCCAAATCTGCAAGAAACTTATCTATCTCCTCCTGAGGACGTCCTGGTTCAAAAAGAGCCACTAAGTCCAAGCCATCCTCAAGCAGCAAACGCACCCCCGGATAGACACTCACCCCACGCCCCTTAGCTCTCTTGCCAAGCTCGTCAAGCCAGATTCCCCGCTCATCAAGCCCCAGATTGTAGTCCGCCGTTCCCAGGAGTCGCACATCCTTAGCCAGTGCTGCGGTTATGATTCTATCTATAATCTCTTCACGCGCCTTTGCAGATGTCGGGTCGAAATCCTGTGGCGTCTTGTAGTCAGGCGACGCAGGGGTTCCTACAGCAAGGTCGGCCCAGCACGAATTGGCTCCGTTGGACCTTGCAAGAATTTCCTCGAACACCATGAATCCTCCTTACGCTTTCAGGAGATTCTACGGCAACATAAGGTTTAGTCAAGGCAACTGGGTCCTTAAGAAAGGCGGTAAACTCCCATAACCTGAATCTACCATCCCTCTTGCGTCCTAAAGATACAATACATTCCTTAAGGCAAATTGCGGACTTGACAGCACAAGCCGTTTGAGTAAAGTTGACCACGAATGTCTTATTCTTGGAGAAAAAGATGTCATTCTGGCTGGTGATTCTTCTCGTAAACGCTGCCGTTTACGAGCGAGAGGTAGTCGTATCGAATCCTGCGGATAGCCTGCAGACCAACGTTCAGGTAATGCTCACGCTGGATACTCGATCTTTGATCGAAGCGGGCAAGCTTGACTTGGAAGGAAATGCCCTACGATTCTTCCGTAGAGTTCAACCCTTATCCTATTGGGTGGCAGATGGCATTCATACATGTTCAACCAGGATATGGTTGAGGCTGGATTCTTTGTTCCCAGATGAGAGTAAACTTACTCTTCTGTATTCCTCCTCAACCGATGGGTATGAACCTTTCTTTGATTCGGTGTTTACAAAGGCCGGCTTTGATTCTGCCTGGGTATTCCACTGTGACGAAGGAGAAGGGATGGTTACGGCTTCGATAAATGGTCAAGACAAGCTGGTCCTTGAAGGGGTAAGCTGGTGGCCTAATGACGGGGGTGGGTGGGGTGAGCGTGAAGACCAGACGTTTTCAACCGGCTCGGCGCTGCATTTTTCTTCAGGCTCCTACGCCAGATGCCAGATGCCTGCCGAGGCGTGCAGGGACTCGTTCACGATAGCGCTGTGGCTGAGATTGGACACCCTGGAGCACCTTACATACTCAAACGCTCTCCGGATACTCGCCGAGCGGCCTGACGCGTTCTCGCTTTGGCTGCGGCAAGGCAACCTTGGCTTCGGCCTTCAAGGTGTAAGCCACCCAAAAACGTGCTGCCTGCCTCCCTTCGGCTGGGAACGCGCGGGCACGCCTGAAATCCCAGCCGGATTCGTCCCCCAGGGTCTGAGTGCCATGGGAGAGGAGCTTTTGTTCTCAGCTTATCGCAAGGCCCCGCCTGTATCCCGCGTATGGAGAATAGACCCGTCGAACCTGGAACTGCTGGATTGGTTCGACATGCCTGACGAGGCCAGCCATACGTCAGGTCTTGCTTATGACTCCACGCGTGGAGTTCTCTGGGCCGCTGACTACGACTCGGACAAACTCTACGCCATAGATGCGGATAGCTCCTTTGCGATCCACAGCGCCGTGACCATAGGAGAGTTCCCCATGGGTGTGGAAGGGGTATCCGCCTGCTGCTTTGCTACTTTCCACGACACACTTAGATTGATCGTCTCAACTTATACCCAAACAGCAAAAACGTACGTGGTGGACGAGCAGGCATCCCTCGCGGAGGACCACGCCGTCATCTTAGGCAGCTACAAAAACACCGTCTCCTCGCAAGGACTCGCGTTTGATGGCAAGCATTTATGGGAGTCCTCGAACTGGACACTTGCCCAATATAATCTTGAAGAGGCCGTTCAGGCAGGAAGCTACAGCGCCGGTCTCGGCTCTTACTGGCCGGAGCCTCTTCTCGTGGAAGACCTGGCTTTTATGAACGACACGTTGTGGACATCAAGTGAAGCCAGTGGGAAGGCGTTCTACCACCTCACAGGTGACCCTCATGAATCTCTAGGTCGTTGGATGCATCTTGTAGCGACTTACGACGGCAATAAAGCTCGATTCTACTGCAACGGTGAAGCGATGGATTCAGCGTGGACAGGTTCACCCGCAACGGATTGGCAAGCATCCCCACTCTTTGTAGGAGGACGGGATGACGGTAAGGTCTCATTCGAAGGAACTATAGATGAGATAGTGCTTCTTCCTCGTGCTCTGGACAGCACCGAGATTCGCGCCCTGTTTGAGCGCAGAAAGCCTTTGGTCGCCGAAGTGGAGATTCACGTGAGCGAAGAAGAAGATACCCTCTCACCTAGTGGGGCAATTGACAAACTCCTTGGCCCATTGGGAATCAAAACTTCCTCCACCACTATTTCTCTGGGAATACCCTATGAAATAAGTATCGGTGTTTCTCTTTTCGACATCTGCGGACGAAGGGTTGCTACCCTACTTACCCATCAAAAGATTAGGGGTAAGGTTGAGCTGCGCTGGCCTCATAATATACCCGCTGGCGTGTACTACTTGTTTGTGAGCTTCGAGGGAGAGGCCTTCTCGCGGAAGGTAGTGCTCTTCAGATGAAGGCTTCACACGAGCGGGTATTGTGTTTTCCACGATTGTTCCTCGACGAGCTTGGCGGGTTTCAGGGATTTCGCCCTGATGACGGCACGTTGCTGGAGCAAATCCTTTCAAGCGGCCAGGCAAGATTCATCGAAAGGGGCAAGGCGGAGGAAGACCCATCCTTCAAACAGCTCATCCCCTACGTGGTGATGACTTGGAAGGATAAGCTGCTTTTCTACGTAAGAGGTAAAAAGACAGAAGAAGGCAGGTTGAGGTCGCTGGGATCGGTGGGGATAGGCGGTCACGTAAGCGTAACGGATCACAGCCTTTTTGAACGAAGTATAAGGGAAATATTTGCAGCCGGTCTGAGGCGTGAGGTGACAGAGGAGGTGGAGGTTCAAACCGAGTTCACGGAGCGGGTAGCGGGGTTAATAAACGACGACTCCAACCCGGTGGGCAGGGTTCATCTGGGGGTGCTGATTTTATGGAAGCTGGCAGAGCCAAGGGTTATAAAAAGAGAGCGCTCCATCACATTGCTTGAGTTTCTGACACTTGAGGAGTTACGGAAGCGAAGAGAAACCCTGGAAACCTGGTCTCAGATAGTTATAGATGCTCCTTTCTTCGCATAGCGAAGAAAGATCGCAGATTAATTTTGTATAGGCACGGCATGCCGTGCCCCTACATCATTGTTGAATCTCTGGGGTTCTGTGGCGTTAATACACAATCAAAACAGTAAGGGGTAACCGCCCCTGCCTTCTAAATCTGCGACCTTTTTGGCTCTGCCAAAAAGGAGCATGTTTGTAGGGGCGACGCATGCGTCGCCCCTACGGGGTCCCCGCGGCGTTCCGCAGGAACGGCGTGGGGTGATTATAATCCTCTCACCTTGACCAGATGGGTAGCGCACGAGATGCATGGATCGTAGGCGCGTGCGATCATCTCCAGCTTGAGTTCGACACCCTCCGTATCACCTTCTTTTACGAGATTCTCTGCAGCCACCCTTATGTGCTGCTCCATCATATCGAGGAACTGAGCGGTGGGTGTGACGATATCCGCGCGAATCACCTTTCCGTCCGCGACCTCGTAGTGATGGTAGAGCGTACCGCGCGGCGCCTCGACCGCGGCAGAACCTGCACCCCTATCGCGGGATGGCGCAACGATTTCAGGGTCTTCCTCATAGGCCACAAGCTTATCTACGATACGAGGCACCTCTTCAAGCGCCCATACGGTCTCGATCGCCTGCGCAACGTTGTTGTACATCGGGTTGCGAATCCATGAGAGGTTGTAGCAGCGGCGGAAGTGCTCGCCGGCAGCGCCGTCAAGACGCTCGCCCAGAAGGTTGAAGCGTGCAAGCGCGCCAACGAAGTAAGGTTTATTCTGGAATCGGGAGCGCTTGGCCATGGAGTGCGGCACCACCCGCTCGTTGGTCAGCTTGCGGTAATCCCACGCGTTGAACTCCTCGCCAGTAGAGACGAGTATCCGGTCACCAACCCAGCCGTAGCGGTCATGCTCGGGCTTGATGCACATGAAGGTCATCCCTTCCTCCATGTAGGTGGGCTGACGCAGGTTGCGAAGTATCTCAACCCCGCGTTCGGCATCAGGAATCAGTGACTCCGCCTCGTACTTGAAGCGCAAGAGTTCAGCCTTGGAGGGATATTTACCGAATCCGCCGATCACCGGATTCTCGCCGTGAATGGGACGCGCCGAGGTAAGCTCCATCAGCTTGACGCCGAACTTCTTTACCCGCAATCCTGCCTGAACGTCCTCGGCATGATCTGGAACCATGTGAACCGCAGAGGGATAACCGAGATAGTCGGGGAGCGCCAGCAGGAAGACGTGCAGTGCGTTGGACTCGATCATCTCGCCGCAGTGCATCAGCTCGCGCATGAGATGCACCTTGGGAGGTATCTCTATCTCGAGCGCCTTCTCCATGGCTCTGAGCGAGGCGTAGCGATGCGAAATTGTGCAGATCGCGCAGATCCGGCAGGTAAGACTCACCACCTCGGAAGGAATACGGCCCACTGCGATAGTCTCTAAAAGCCGGGGACCCTCGTAGATGTCAACGGTAACTTTTGAAAGCTTGCCTCCCTTGAACTCAACCGTGATCCCTCCGTGACCTTCAACCCTGGCAAGGGACTCGATTTTTATTCTGTTAAGACTCATCAGGGCTCCTATCTCTTCTTACCCGATTTGGCCTTGGGACTTTTAGAAGCGGTTTTCTTCTTTGCCTTACCGGCTGCGACAGGCTTACGCACTTTCTTTTGGCGAGGCTTCCCAGCGGGTTCTTCGGTCTTGATACCCAGGAGGTCGGCGAAGCGGCGAACCATAGCGACTCCGCCGAATAAACGAAGCTTGTTGACGATCTCTTCTGAAGAGAAGTTGCGCTCCTTGAGGAGGTTGATCTCAGAAGCCACGTTGGCTTCAGAAGTCGGGCCCCAGCAGCCCACGCAGGGCAGATTGTGGTTGGGACAGCGGGAGTTGCAGCCGCCTGCGGTCACAGGGCCGAGACAGAGCTCGCCTTTGAGCAAAAGACACTCGTTCTCGTTCCACTTGCACTCGGCGCAAACAGGAAAGGTGGTCAACTCAACCGGCATACCCTTGGCCAACCTCGTAAGGGCGAAGAAAAACTGGTGCTTGTCTATGGGACAGCCAGGGATGCAGTAGTCAACCTTAACGTACTCGTCTAATGGGTAGGACTCACGGGGCTCGGCTACCGTGTGTTTTACCTCACCGTAAACCTTCTTGAAGCGCTTTTCCCAGTCGCCGCAGCCGAGACGTGCCGCCTGGGGACCACCGAAACACGCGCACGAACCGATAGCCACGAGAACCTTTGAACGCTTACGGATTCCCTTCAGCGACTCAAGCTGGTGATCGGTTGTGATAGAACCTTCGACGAACGCGATGTCCAGCTCCTCATCATCGTGAACATCACTAGAGGCCATAAGAAACGAACGGATATCCACCGCGTTAAAGATATCCAAAAGCTCATCCTCGCAGTGCAGAATCGTCAGCAAATCGCCACCGCACCCTGTAAATCCGTAGAACCCGACCTTTGGTTTTGGTATTTCAGCCATCATCGCTCCTAGATCAGATCCTTCATGTGAAGAACGTCCCAGTAGCTGAACACAGGACCGTCAAGACAGGTGTAGATGGAACCTATAGCGCAGTGTCCGCACTTGCCTATTCCGCAGTGCATCCGCCGCTCAAGGGTCATGAGTATCTGGTGTTTGGGTATGCCGAGCTTTAAGAATTCGGCCACCACGAACTTGTACATAACCGGAGGGCCGCAGATCGTGGCAAAGGTGTTGCCCGGATCAAGCTCCTTGATCTTGGAAAAGAGATCGGTAACCACCCCCTTGTTGAAAGGCCATTGGCTGGTTGGGTCATTATCCACCGTCAAGAAACATTCCAGGTCGTCGCGTTCCTTGATCTCGAAGAACTCCTTGCGGAACAGCATCTCTGCGGGTGTCCGAGCGCCGTGCAGGACGTAGAACTTGCCGAACTTATCGCGGTTGTCAAGGATGTATAAAAGGAGGGAACGCAGGGGTGCCACCCCCAGACCTCCAACCACAATGATGATGTCCTTGCCGATCATCTTCTCTAAGGGGAAGCCGTTGCCATAAGGACCACGCACCCCGATGATCGAGTTCTCCTTGTACTTGAAGAGCTCGCCGGTGAGACGGCCAACCTTGCGGATACAGAACTCGAGCATCCCGGGCCGCGAGGGGGTGGATGAGATTGAGAAGGGCGACTCGCCCACACCCGCAAGTGAAACCATCATGAACTGACCAGGCTTGTAGTCAAGAGAGAGCGCACGCTCCATATCCACCGGTCGCACCTGGAAGAAACGGACGTCTGATGTAAGGTCGGAGCGCCGCACGATTCGCATCTGCTCAGGCATGAAAGGGTTGGCAGACGGTGCTGATGCAGCAATCTGAGAGTTGTCAGTCATACCTTCACCTCCTGGCCCTTGAGGGCGCGGATAACCTCGGCCACGTTGATATTAACCGGACAGGTATCAATGCAGCGGCCGCAGCCGACGCAGGAGGGCTTGCCGTACTCGGTGATGAACGCCTTCAGCTTGTGGGTGTAGTAGAGCTTTAGACGTTCGGCACGGGCCTCGCGGAAGTTGTGACCGCCGGCAACCAGGGCGTATTCCTTGTTCATGCAGCTGTCCCAGTGACGCTCCCGGACCCCGGATTCAAGTGACAGATCGCTTACGTCCCGGATATTGTAGCAGTTGCAGGTAGGACACACCATTGAGCAGGCACCGCACGCCAGACACTTATCGGCAAGTTCCTGCCATAAATCGGAATCCCAGGAAAGCTCCATTATGTCAGGCATGCCGGTAAGATCGAAATTTAGCTTGTAGCGGGAGTCGCGCTTGCGCCGCCACTCAAGATACTTCTGAAGGTCTTGCGCATCAATTTCTTCGTTAAAGAGATCGAGGTTCAACCGTACAAGGTCGTCACCAAGTGAGGAACCTACCCACACCAGATAGTCGTCTCCGAGTTCGTTAAAGGCAAGGTCGAATCCGCCCTCTACGGCATGGGTGTTGGTCGAGCGCGCCATACACTTGTCGTCAGGGATGCATGAGAGTCCTATTATCGCAGTTGCTTCGCGGCGTTTTTTGTAGTAAGGGTCAGGGAAACGTTCCAGAAACAGCTCGTCAAGGATCATAAGCCCGTGTATGTCGCATGGATGAAGTCCAAAGAGCACACGAGGCTTTACATCATCGAAGACCTCGGTGTAGCGATCTTCCGAGTAGCGGAACATATTAAAGCGAGGAGGAACGAAGAACTTCTTGGGCGGCAGGATGGTTCGCAGCGCCTGGAGCGCAACCTCGCGCACGTTAACCAGCCTGGCGTAGGCGTAGCGCTCTCCACGCTTCACCGGTCCCCAGAGCTCGCCGTAGCTCTTAAGCGACTCCAGGTAGGCGTAAAGATCCTCTTTCTTCAGCTTAAGTGCCTTCATCTAATTTACCTCCAAATTGGTAGATTGAAGGTTCGTTGAAATCCAACCTGTAGGATACGCGTAAAACCGAATTTGTCAACCCCGCTCTACCTCTAACTGGCCGGAAAACGGGAACTTAAAGTAACACGGGGTTAGTCCATCCCAACTTCTATCTACCCCTCCACTCATCCGTCGAGTGTCGAGATCTTAGAGACAGAGACAAGGATTAGGGATCGAGCGCCGAACTGTCCGCTATCGTACCTTTTATCTTCGCCGAAGCCGGGAGGAGCACCGACCAGCGGCCCCAGCTGTCGGGTGCGAGATAGAGAAGAAACTGAGCAGATGCGCGTTCGACGTTGCGACCTCGCTCTTTAGCACGCGCCGTAATCTGAAAAACCTCAAGCTTGTCCTCCAGCGAGAGATCAGGCATCCGCTTGATCTCGGTAACGGCAATCCTGGGGGCTTTCTCCATCAAGGTCTTGCAGGTCTGGAGGTCAGGCCTCGCCCGAAATCGCATCTCTTCACCGTTTTCGGCTCTGATCACGAGCGGACGGTCGCACAGATACCGGTAAGCCTCTTCTATATCCCCTTTCCCAAGGGCGGCAAAGTACCGGTTCGCCACGGTGAGGGAATCGGCAGTCTTATCCTTGCATCCTGCGAGGATCGATAAAGATGCCGCGAGAATCAAGTAGAAGGCTCTCTTCATTCAGGCCTCACAGTTTAAAGTGATCCTCCGGTAGATCGGGGTTAAGCTTCAGGTCCCTGAAGATTGACCACTGCACCTTCTTTCCGTTGGCGTCGAAGCCATTGATTTTTCGAATGAACCCCGTACTCTTGTTCAGCCACCATCGTTCGCGTGCGATGCCTAAGTTCTTTTCCGGTCTGGAGGTCTTGAACTCTATCACCGCACACGCCACTCCGTCCACCGTTTCCTCACCCACCCAGGACAAAGACCCGTTGGCCAGATACCAGTCGGCGTGCTCGAGCATCTTCTCAAAGGTTATCGAGTATATCTTTTCGCCGCGCATGCTTTTTGCAATCTTTGCATCGGGTGAGAGATGCACAGGCAAGGCTATCCCGGCCCATTTAACCTGAATGCGGTCCTTGTTGGGGTCATAGAGCCCTACCGAACCCTTCTTATCTCCTTCTATCACCTCGATCTTCACCCATCCGGGTCGCTTGTAGCTGAGGTCGATGGTGGAGTTGCTGGTTTTGCCATCCTTCTCCAGGTAGGAAACCAGGCGCACAGTGTATTGGTTTACTGGCTTCCACGCGTTCCTCATCTTCTGCAGCGCCTCTTCAGCTTGGCCGCCGCGAATCGTGGTCACCGAAAGAACAACGGCTGCGACAATCAGTTTTGTTGCTAACTTCCTCATCGGTTCTCCTTTTTGTTAGTTTTAAATAGCCTTATACTAATGAGATATAGGAAGATGTCAAGTAGGATAATAAAGGCTCATCCGGCTAGTTACGCCACATCTTGAACAACTAGGAGATGGATATTTCTTCTGCGTGATCCTCAATAATTACACGAGAGTTAGTGTCTCTTTTCCTTGACGGAACCCGTGGGTCAAGTAGAATCATTGATGCGGATCCATCACCAAGGCAGGGTCGAGTTCGAGGATAGTGCTGTGATGCTGGATCACGCCGGACGCGACGGCGAGCCGATTATCCTTTCACATGCCCACTCCGACCATGCGGTACGAAGGGGAAGGATTATTGCCTCCCCTGAGACAGCCAGGCTACTTGAGGTCCGCTACGGGGTAAAGACCGCCGAGAGCCTCGGTTACGGCAGTAAGATGGCTTTTGGTGAGATGCATGTAACCCTTTATCCCTCCGGCCACATCCTTGGCTCTGCTCAGGTGCTGGTAGAGACTCCCCAAACCAGCTTGCTTTACTCAGGTGACATCAAGCTGCGAGCGGGCTACTCGTGCAGGCCGATCCGCATCCCCCAGGCCGAGAACCTCATTGTTGAAGCGACGTTCGGCACCCATCTCTTTCAATGGCCGGCCCGGGAGAGAATCGAGCGGCAGATCTTTGACTTCATCGAAAAAAGCCGAATCAGCGGCCGAACACCTGTGTTTATGGCCTACTCGCTTGGAAAAAGCCAGGAACTTCTGGCATTGCTTGCAAGAGAAAACATCCCTGTGTGGGTTTCAAAGACGGTCTGGCAGATGTCCAAGGTTTATGAGGGATTCGGTGTAGATCTTGGTGATTATAGATTGTATGCCGATGAAGGGTCAGTGCCCGGCGTGCTGATCGTGCCTCCTCAGAAAGCGCGCTACGTGAAGGTCGCCAACCCCGGATTCGCCGCCGTCTCAGGCTGGGCGATGACCAGACGGTTCAACCGAGGCGCAACCCAGATTCCATTATCGGATCATGCGGATTTCGGCGAGTTGTTAAGATACGTTGACAGGGTGGGTCCAAATAAGGTCTGGACCACCCACGGCTACGCCCGTGAACTTGCAACCGCCCTGCGCCACCGGGGGTACGACGCCTGCCCGCTGGACGCACGCCAATTTGCAATTTGATATTTGGAGCGCGGATTCGCCAATCCGCGTCAACTCCTTGACCACACCCCTCTATGCGTTATAATTCAACCTATGTGCATAGGAATTCCTGCAAAAGTGATAGAAATTAACGGAGCGATGGGCAAGGTTGACTACCAAGGGGTAAAGCGTGAGGCATCTTTTCTTATGCTTCCCGGTGTCAAGGCAGGCGATTACGTTATCCTTCACGCCGGCTTCGCAATAAAGAAGCTCTCGGAGGCAGACGCCAAGGAAACCCTGCGATTGATCCAGGAGATGGTGAGGGTTGAGAAAGGGCTTGATGGCTGAAGAGCTTGGAAAGATCCTTAAGCGATTGGATGGCGACGCCGATCTGATACGAGGGTTGTCGGCGGAACTCTGTGCACGCATCAAGGAACCACTGACGCTGATGGAGGTATGCGGCACGCACACCCACGCCATATCGGAAACGGGCATCCGGCGCGCGCTTGCAGGAAAGGTGCGACTTCTTTCAGGCCCGGGTTGCCCGGTGTGCGTAACCTCAGACGCCGAGATAGACCGCTTCATCCAGCTCTCGCAGATGCCGGATGTGGCGGTAACTACCTTCGGCGACATGCTTTATGTGCCGGGAACGAGAAGCTCCCTGGCTGAGCAAAGGGACGCAGGAGCCGACATAAGAATCGTTTACTCGCCGCTGGACGCGCTGGGGATGGCGGAAAAGGAACCCCGAAAGGAGTTCTGCTTCCTTGGCGTTGGATTTGAGACTACTTCGCCAACGGTACTGGCCACGGTTGCTGAAGCAAAGCGGAGAGGAATAGGCAACTTCTCGATCTGCGCCGCGTTCAAGCTGATCCCGCCCGCTTTAAGGATGATTGCCGCGCATCCTGATCTGGCCATCCAGGGCTTCATACTCCCCGGTCACGTGAGCGCGGTGATAGGCTCAGAGCCTTATCGCTTCCTCGTAGATGAGTTCAAAAGACCCTGTGTGATTACGGGCTTCGAGGGCACGGATATCCTGCAGGCTTTGGTGATGATCGCAGATCAGATCAAGGATGACGAGCCTCGTCTTGAAATCCAATATACGCGCGTTGTAACCAAAGAGGGAAACAAAGCAGCACTCAAGATTATGGAAGGGATGTGTGATGTAAAGGACTCAATGTGGAGAGGACTGGGAACGATCCCTGAAAGTGAATTGAAATTGAAAGAGGCCTGGAAGGATTTTGATGCGGAGCACAAGTTCTCCTTGCCTCCACTGGAACACAGAGAGAGATTCGACACCAATGGCTGCCGGTGCGGGGACGTTTTGCTTGGCAAGATCATCCCGCCGGACTGTCCTTTGTTTGCAAAGGCCTGCACCCCTTCCAATCCAATAGGCCCTTGCATGGTCTCAAGCGAAGGCGCGTGCGCCGCCTACTATAAGTATGAAAGATAAGGTAATAGGATTAGCCCACGGCTCGGGCGGCAGGAAAACGGCAAGGCTCATACGCGAACTCTTCCTTGCGTATCTGGGCAATCCGATATTAGAGAGATTAGAGGACGCTGCTGAGTTTCCCTCAGATCGAGGGCGGATAGCATTAACCACGGACAGCCACGTGGTGTATCCATTGTTCTTTCCCGGCGGGAACATAGGCAAGCTTGCCGTTTGCGGGACCTTAAACGATCTCGCGGTTAAAGGAGCCAGACCGCGTTTCATGACCGCAGGCTTTGTGCTTCGCGCAGGGATGAGTATGGATGTGCTGGAGCGAATCGTTCGCTCGATGGGCGAGGAGTTGAACAAGGCCGGAGTCCAGTTGATAGCCGGAGATACCAAGGTTATAGAGAAAGGGAAGGTGGACGACTGCTACATCACCACCACCGGCTTCGGGGCGCTTGAGCATTCCAAGACCTTTGCCCCTGAAAGGATTGAAGAAGGTGATGTCATCCTTGTCTCAGGTAATATCGGTAATCACGAGACGGCGGTACTCCTTGCGCGCGGAGATTTCGGGTTCGAGCATAAGATAGAATCCGACATCGCCAACGTCTGGCCCCTGGTTGAGCGTTTGATCGAGGCCGGGGTGGACGTCAAGGCTATGCGCGACCCTACGAGGGGCGGCCTGGCTACTACCCTGAACGAGCTGGCTTCGGCTGCAGGGTTAGGGATGATTATAAAGGAGGCCGACGTTCCCTTCAGCCTGCCTGTCAAGGGCACAGCCGAGCTGCTGGGGCTTGATCCATACTACCTGGCGTCAGAGGGGCGGCTGATAGCTATCGTTGCCAAGGATCATGCAGAGCGAGCGCTTGAGGTGCTGAAAGCCGAACCTCTTGGCAAGAACGCAAAAGCGATCGGTGAGGTCAGGGATGGACCGGAGGGATTGTGGCTGGAGACCCTTTTGGGAAGCGAAAGACCTTTACTTGTTCTTGAGGGCGAGCAGCTGCCTAGAATCTGTTAATATTGATGCTCCTTTTCTCCTGCGGAGAAAAGATCGCAATCCTAGACAAGAAACTAACCTACAGGTCGTTTTTGATCCCTTTGCGTCAATCCCTTCCCCGATAGGAAAAGTTCGTAGGGGTGACCTCAGCGTGCCACTATGGGGCACCGAGTGCCCCATAGGGTATTAGGTCGGCCCGCTCCATGGATTGCCACAATTCTCGTCTGAAAAACACACAGGCTGGAGAGCCTGTGCTACATTAAGATAACTAAACTGCCTCTACCACAAAGTCGGCGAACGGTTCGGGCTGGGTGACCTTTATCTTACGAAGACGAAGCTGCTCAAGCATCGCCAGGAACAGGATAAGTATATCGAAGATACTTGATCGGCGCTCGCGCGTAGTGGCAAAGAACGAAAACTTCTTGCGAGCAGCAAGGGTTTCATGCAGCCAACCTGTGGCCTCCTCGATAGTCCAGTCGTCGCGGGTCAAAAGCATGGGCTGACGCGGACGCTCGCGCTCAAGAAGAACGCTGAAGGATTGCAGAAGATCGGTAATCCTGCCCTCGCCTTCCGGCGTGATCTTCTGTCCCCTGGGATAGTACCGCAGGTTGTGCTCACGCTGCTCCTCGAGGAACGCCGCGGTCTGGCGGTATCGGGCAAACTCCGAAAGGATGCGCGAAAGCGTAACCGGCTCGTGAATCTCTTCTTCCTCATAGATGCTTTCACGCAAAAGCGCCCGCATCTTCCAGCGCAAGAGTATTGACGCCATGAGGAGGAAATCGGCAAGCTCGGAAAGATCAGCACCCATGGTCTGGACGTAGGCTATGAACTCATCGGCCAGCCGGGCAACGGGAATGTCCAACACGTCGAGCTTGTCCCGATGAACGAAGTATAGAAGAAGGTCAACCGGTCCTTCGTAGACCTCAAGCGAAACGCGGTAAGGACTCAATGCAGATACTCGTAGACCGTGCGTTTTTCGCCGACAATCTCAAGCTCACCGAATTCGGTGGCCTTGGAGCCGGCAGGTAGATGTTTGAAAACACCATCTTCGATGAGGATCATCTTCGTTTTCTGCTCAAAGTTCGTAAGCGCCAACTGACACGCCCATACGAGGGGTTCCCCGAACACCGCCAGATCCACAAGAGGCACCTTGCCCAGGGTGCTTACAAAGGTCTCGCCGCTGGCAAGTCCGATACCCAGGCTAAACTCGCCTATGCCTTCGGTTACGTACCTGGCGTTGAAGTTGGTAAAGAAACGCCGTATCTCAAGGCTGGCATGACACGCTTGGGCGCAGCATTCCTTTCCTGTGAAAAGAAACGTGTTGGAGTTGCCTGTAAATGACACCCTGATACCCTCATGTTTACGGCAGATCTCAAGAAGCGTGGACCGGAACTCCTCGAAGCTCGCAAGCGCCTCCTTTAGGCTCCTTTCCTTCTTTTGAAAATCCAGGTAGGCAGCCATCACCACAGACTCGCGATTGACCCTCAGATAAGGTAAATTCATGAACCGCTCGATGTAAGCCTTCTCCTGGTTCGGAGGGAAGTATTGCCCGACAATCTGCCTGACATAGTTGCGACGCCTTCCCTCTGCATAGTGATAGATAAATGCACCGATCACTACCGCAAGGACGGATGCAAAAAGTGGGGTGAAGAATGCGATTCTTGTTCCGTTTGCAGCCGATAGGGCCACTACGATATAGAAGCCTGCAACAAGCACTGCAAAAGCGGGAAGGGTAAACTTGCGCCATGGAATCATAATCGCAAACGCCCCCAACCCTGCAAGGAGGAAGGTTATGATGAAGGTCGCAACGATATTAGGCGAATCAGCCTGCTTGTCCTGAATAAGGTTTGTCAAAAGATTCGCCACGAGAACCATCCTCGGCATGGCACCGTCTACAGGCGTTGGAACTGATAGAGCGTAGGGTTCGAAGGAGGAACCTATTATGACGACTTTATCGGCAAAGGTATCCGGTGCCACCTCTCCAGCCAGAAGTGCAGATACCGAAACCCGTGTGAAGTGAGCAAGGTTTGAGGTATAGTGGATACGGTAAGCGTAGCCCTCGTCAAGCCTGATCGGCTCTTTGCCCAGCTGAAGAACCCGACTGCGCGGCAGGTCAATATTCTCGTGTCCTTGGACGGCCTGCAGCAGGGTCAATGAAATCGAGGTATAGAAATCACCCTTGCACAAAGCGATAAGCGGAACCTTCCTGACCACTCCGTCCTTGTCATATATCACCTCCATGTAGCCCATGCCGTTAGAGGCAAGCAGCCACTTTGTTGGAGGGGCAAGAAAATCCGATTTATCCAAAATCCCTGTGTTTGCGCGAAGCGAGTCCTTACTGCGATTGGGGATCCGTTCGGAGAAAGGCAGTGCTTCATTCGAGTAGCACTCATCAAGCATCTTGAACCCGAAGTAGATATTGTTGTTGGATCGGATGGTGCGTATAAGCGCCTCGTCCCACTCCGCGTAGGCAAAGAGGCTGTCCAGTATCTCGCCGGTGCGGCCAGCAGACAGACGGAACCATCTGGAAAAGGAATCCGTCTTGGCCCAGCGGAGTATGCCCTGCGCTTCGTAGGGGAATGAATACCCGCGAAAGAAGGGCAAGGTTACCCCTACCGCCTTTGCGTACGCCAGCTGCTCAAGCACCTGGGGCAGCCATAAGTCCGGCCAGAACAGCCTGTCGCCAAGCTCAGCCACACTCGCCTCGTCCAGATCAACGAGCACGATGTCTGAGTTCGAACGAAGTGAGGTGCGCTCCAATTCGTCGTGCAGGGGCCTATCTAACGCCTCGAAGGGATTGCCCGCCAATATCTGAATAACTAAAAGGATGAATGCCAAACCGAACCCTACGATCGCGGCATCTCGCAGCCTACGTAGATCTATCACAGCTCCTCCAATTCATAATCTCTTTTTCCAAGCCCGATCCGCTCACCGTGAACAAGTTGAACCGCAGGGTCAACCTCGGGATGGGCTGAGCCTATCTCTTCTTCAACCATATCCAGACACGCCTGATCAACCGCTACCGGATCACGCGAAGCAAGGATACCTACATCCTCATGGATAGGTTCCATCTTCTTCCCAAGACAGTCGCAGTCCTTGGTGATGTTGACAAGGAAGTTGACGTAGAAAGCCTCTTTGCCCGAAAGTGCTGCCAGGGCGTACTCGGCCATCTTCTGTGATGCGGACTCAGACGCCTCGTTCCACTGGATGCGCACCGCCCTGGCAGGACAGACCCCGATACAACCGGCGCATCCGGTGCACTTGGCATGAACGATTACAAAATCCCCACCCTTGATCTCGATAGCATCTGCGGGACAACGCTTTTGGCACTCGCCGCAGCTTGTGCAGCGCTCGACATCTATCCACGGCTTTGATAGGCTGTGTATCTGGAGCTTGCCGCCCCGTGCGGCGCAGCCCATCGAGAAGTTCTTTATAGTCGCGCCGAAGCCTGTAAGCATGTGTCCCTTGAAGTGCGAGAAGCCCACGATACAGGGTATGTTGGGGACGAGCGATGCGATCTGCGCCTCGCGGACGTGCTTGCCCTTTAGTGGTATGCGGGCCGAGGCCTCACCCCGGATACCGTCTGCGATGAGAAGCGGTGCTCCGACATTCTCAGACCCAAAGCCGTGCTCCGCCGCCAACCTCAGGTGATCGAGGGTGTTGCCGCGCTGCCCGTAATAAAGGGTGTTCGTCTCGAATAAAAACGGCCGCGCGCCCTTCTGTTTGAGGAAATGCACCCCTGCGCGTGCAAACTCGGCTGGCACAAAGGTCACATTGCCCTCCTCCCCCACGTGGACCTTAATCCCGCAGAATGCGTTGGTAGCAAACCCCTTATCTATCAAGCGGCCAAGGAGCAAAGGCAGGCGCTCTAGCAGCTCTGATTTATCCTTCCCCTGCAAAAAGAAGACCTTCGGTTTCATCGTGGTATGATAAGGACACCTGCACCTGCTGTCAAGATGCTACCCCGAATAAACACCCCAAGCGAATGCTTCGCCTTCGCATGGGGACCCCGAATAAACATCCTGGTCGCATTGACAGAGAAAGCACGACGGGTATGCTTGTCTGAAATGGTCAATAAGAGCTTCTGGAGCAAACGCCGACTCCTTGTATTCTCAGGTATCGTTTTTGTGATCCTCGGAGCCTACAAGACCTTACAGCACCTGACCTTCAATACCTACGCCTACGATCTGGGAATCAGGGCAAGCATCCTCTATAACGTCGCGTTCCGAGGCAGGGTGTGGGATTCGCTTCACTCGCTTCACGGGTTTTCAGGCCACTTTCATCCAGTGAGTTTTATCCTGGCAGGACTGTACCGGCTCTGGCCCAACGCCTTGCTCCTCTGTCTCTTGCAAGCTCTCGCGGTGAGCCTGGGGCTTTTCTTCCTCGTCAAGCTGCTTGAGCGAAAGGTGGAGGACAGAAGAAAACATCTGCCGTTGATCGCACTCTTCCTTGCCAATCCCTTCCTGCACCATGTGCTTTGCTTCGACTTCCACCCCGAGGTGTTTGCTATACCTCTGGTGCTCTTGTTCTTTTATTTATTTGAGACAGATAGGGCGTGGTGGGCTCTACTCCCCGCGTTCGCGCTCCTGACCCTGAAGGAGGATATGGGTCTCGTGCTTTTGGCCCTTGGGATATACGCCCTGGTTAAGCGACGCTGGGTGCTGGGATCGGTGATGGCGGTGATCGGCCTGATGTGGCTGCCTCTGGTACTCTTCTGGATTCTACCCGTGTTCAGGAGTCCTGGCCAGAGCGAGCTGATCTCTGCCCATTACGCGAGCCTGGGATCGAGCGCCGCAGAGATCATCACCACCATCCTGCACCGCCCCTGGATTCTTGTTACCCAGACCTTTGGACGACCCCAGAAACTTCTGACTGTGGCTCTTCTTGTTGCATCGGTGGGGGCGTTCGCATTGACAAGGTGGGAGGCGGCTCTTGTGATTCCACTGTTACTGGCTCACCTTCTCTCCGACGGACCGCACCAGTCGAGCCTGACCTGCCAGTACTCGGCAGGGATACTGCCTTTGCTTTTCTTCGCTTCGATAAAAGGAATAAGGAGGGTAAAGCTGCCTGTCGCCTGGATACTGGCGGGGTTGGCGATTCCTGCTTTGGTTTTGCGATTCCCGAACCCGTTCAAGATGGGGGTGGATTTCCAGCGAACCGCATCAATCTATCGTTCGATGGAAAGGATTCCGGCATCCTCTTCGGTGTCAGTAAGCAACAACCTTGCACCACACGTTGTCAATCGAAAGGACGTTGTTCTCTATCCACAGACCAAGGATGCGGATTACGTGCTGATTGATCTTGAGGGAAACATCTATCCGGCGCAGTGGGAGACTCGGTATGAGGATGCCCGTAGGCTAACCCGAGGCTACGATACTTTGACTGCCCAGGACGGTCTTCTGCTCTTAAAAAGTAAGTAAGGGCGGGGCATGCCCCGCCCTATGAAGGGATCTTCCTATTCCCCTCCACTGACAGGAAGGGCAGGGAGAGGATAAACACCCCCACCTCAATCCCCCGCTTTCCCACTCCCTTTGTGGCGGGGGAAACCACAAAGCGGCCTTGAGAGGCCGTACTCCGAAAGAGCATTAAAGTAAATCGCTACTTCTCGCCCACAAGCTGGACGTGCAGGGTGCGCTCGCGGGGTCGGTTGTCGAAATCTATGAATACCACCTGCTGCCAGGTCCCAAGTATCAGCTTACCGTTGCTGAAGGGAATTGAGGCAGACGCTCCGATAAGTGCGGAGCGCAGGTGGGAGAATCCGTTGCCGTCTCCCCAGGCAGCGTCGTGATGATAGGATTTGTCTGAGGGCGTGATCTTCTCCAGAACCTCGCAGAGATCGGCAAGTACGCCCCGCTCGTACTCGATGGTGGTTATCCCGCCCGTGGAGCCGGCGAGGATCACGCTTAATACACCCTCGCGCAGCTCGCTTTCTGAAAGTATCTCCCGAAGCTGGGGTGTAATGTCGTGGACGTCACAGAACCCCTTGGTGCTCAGGTTGATCTTGTCTGAATGGACTGCCATAATTCAACCTTGGCCCAAAAGCTTTGCCGCCTGAGGGCTTAATTCCCGGTAACCCAGCTCAAAGGCCCGCATGAACTGTGCCCGAGCCTTCTCCTTTTCACCGAGCGCCAAAAGCACCTCGCCCTTGTGGTATATGGCCGATGCGTCGGTGGAATCGGCTGCAAGCGCACGATCGAGATGTCCCAGCGCCTTCTCGGTCTCGCCAAGATAGAGCAGCGCTATACCGAAGTCACGCCACTGCCATGCGGCGATCTTGCCCTTCTTCTCTTTACTTAAAGATTCGTAGGCCTGGACCGCTTCGGTATACCTGCCCAGTTCGAACGCCGAGGACGCCATCACCTGGATCGCGGTGAGATTACGTTTGTCTTTTGCAAGTATATCAGTGGCCTTCTGGATCGCCTCTTCAAGTCGTCCCAGATAACTGAGCGCCTCGGCATAGTAAACAAGTGCCTGATCGCCCGTAACACCCGTAACACCCGTAACACCCGTAACACCCGTAACACCTGAAACACCCGTAACACCTGAAACACCCGTAACACCTGAAACACCAAAGGCATGAAGCTGTTGAAACTCATCGGCCACCTTGTCGTATTCGCCGTGTTCGTGATAGAAGAAAAGTTTTGAAAACAGCGTTTCAGGATCAAGAATCACTATCTGGTCTGCCCCTTTGAAACGCGCGATCTCCGCGCCTTTGCGGGCAATCTCAAGCGCACGGAAGCGATCAAGCCCATTGGTAGAACTGTCAAATATCACCGCACTGAAGGTCGCCCCCTCGCGTGCGGCAAAGTTCCGTTTGAGTTCTGTAAGCTTTTCAAGAACACCCTTGACCTGGGGTACAGAGGGTAGGAATCCGATGAACTCGCTTGAGATGGTACTTACAACATCGCCCGGAACGGAAAGCTTCTCAAGCTCCGCGGCAAGGCTGCGGTAAAGCTCTTTAAGTGTTGCGGACCCCCTCTGCTCACGGATGGTGGCAAGGTTGTCGAAGAACAAAAGGACGAGTATGAACTTCTCCCGTTCCTGACTCTCCCGCAGTCTGGCTTCAAAAAGCGAACGCGGCGAAAGGACGCTGTCCCTGCGGCGGTCACGGCGTCTTCTGTCACTTGGTCTGCGCCTGCCGCGCTCGGAAGGCGGAACCCACCGCAGGAAAAACCCCGGGGCGGGGATGAACATCTCAGCACCCCGACGCATGGCAAATGAAACCTGGGGCTGGCACATGATTACCTCAAGCTCGCCCAGTGAAAGCTTCGGGAAGTATCCGATGACCTTTTGCTGCGAACCGGGCTGGATTATAGGCTCCGAGCCGGTGAACTTGCGGTTGTCGTAGACGCGGAACACATCACCTACGTCTACCCCCATATCTGAGCCCAGATCAATGGTAACGATACCGGTGCGCTCGTCGTAGTCTATAACCGTCCCTCCCTCTGCCAGGATTCGCTCAAACGCCATCACCCGATCCCGCCCCAGTTTCTTGGCCACGTAGGTGGCCACATCGGCCCGCTCATACAGCTGATCAAACTCACCAGGCAAAGACTGCTCAGAGGCCCGCAGGATAACCGCACTGTCTGCAGTGGCGATCCCGATGCTTGCCGTAACCTGGGGTGAGGAAGGCATCTTGAAATCAGGGTTTGCCCTGCGGTAGCGCTCCACCTCATCTACGGTAGGTATCTTTGCTTCTCTTATAAACTTACACAACTCTTCTCCAAGAGCTTGAGCCTCGCTTGCTGAAAGATAGGACACCAGCACCCCGAACTCCTCGCCGCCCAACCGGGCGAGCAGCACATCCCCAAGCTCTGTTTCGGTAAAGAAGGAACGCACGTGTCGGGCAAAGGAGCGCAGCACCTCATCCCCAAAGCGATGCCCTAGGGTATCGTTAATCCCCTTGAAGTAATCAAGGTCAAGATGGAAGAAGGAAAGCGAGGGGCTTCGCGGCTTGCGGGCACGGGCTTTCGAAGTGGAGGATTCAGCATCCTTCTTTATCCGACTAGCCATCTCTAGCATTTGGGTTCTGAACGCCTCCTTCTTCAAGAAACCTGTAAGGCCGTCCCGATCTCGCTCCTCCTCTAGTACGAAATTACGCATCAGAAGAGCAAGTAACCCCGAAATCTTTCCAGGATCCAATCCGGAGTCTTCTTTGAATGAGACGGCGGCCACAAGTCGTCCCCTTCCTCTTAGGGCAAGCAAAAGCTTGCCTTCGTGAATCTTTTGCGAGGCGTGACCCAAAACCTCCCTTAAGACCTCCATGCTAACACCTCTATCGGCGGACTCAGAAACCTCCTCGTTGAGAATGAAGCTAACCCCTACAAGCTTCGCGTCAAGATCCCGAAGCACGCGGTTAGTCTCCTTGCGGAACTCTTCAAGTGAACGACTCACGACACAGTCTATCCTGACTCAAGCTCGCTGTCAAGTAAAAAACTATCATCAGACTGCCTACGGGGCTGGCATGATGTTGACAAAAACCACGCTGGCGTTATAATTCTCTACCTTAATGAAGGAGGATTATCAATGAAGGTTAGGATTGATGAGGAAGCCTGCATAGGTTGCGGTGTGTGTGCGGATAGCTGTCCACAGGTTTTCGAACAGACGGACGACAAAGCGATAGTCATCGCCGGTGCGAACTGCGACGAGGCAGGATGCTGCCAGGAGGCGGCTGATTCCTGTCCTACTGAAGCGATTATCATCGAAGAGTAGTTGTATCAAAGGCTAGGGAAATAAAGAAGCGGGGAAGCTTTGCTTCCCGCTTTTTATCCATTGAAAACCGCCCCCGGATGGGGGCGGTACAGGAGGTGTTTCTGAGGAGGGCTATTTCTATTATAGTCACTAACATCCTCGTGTCAAGCTCAGACGGATAACAAAACTCCCAGGTAAGGGATCCAAAAACCTAACTAAAAAGCCCCTATTTGTAGCCCTGTTCGGAATCCCATTTATGGATTGGGTGATCAATGAGCAGGATGGGCACCCACCTTTTCGGGAGTTTGCGTCACTCCCAACATTCGAAAGGAGTTGTTAGCCACGATCGTGGAAATCGCTATGAAGAACCACAGAAGGATGTGGTGTTGCGTGGAAAGAAACAGGTGGGCCAGAAGTGAACCTATAAATCCAACAATAAGACCCTCTGTCATTAAAGAGTGGGAACGGTCACCCTGTGTTATATAGTGTTTGCAGGTAAGCCAGAGGTTTCTTAAAGAGAAGAAGATCACCGCCACAAAGGGCACAAAACCCACAAGACCGGTACCTGAAAGAATCTCCAGATATGTATTATGAATAACAGGGTAGGCAATGTGAGGTGTTATGGCAGAATACAATCTAAAGGCATAATAAAAACAATCTGCGCCGATCCCCAGGATCGGATGATCGATAAACATCCGTAACGCTGTTTTTGCGAAATAGAACCGCCAATCTATGGATGCCGCCCTGGCCGCAGTCAAGAAAGATTTAATGGTAAGCCCGGACGCGAAGAACTTGGCAAAGCCCAGATAAAGCAGAGCGATCGAGGCCACCGCAACCAGCGGGAAGATATAGAGCTTCTTCTGACGCCAATAGAGAATAAACTGGACAGGAAGCAGGACAAGAATCATGCTGCGCGAATAGGTTAAAGGAACAGCCACAGTCATTGCGAGGTAGGCCCCGAAATAGAGCCACTTTTGCCATCTCTTTCGCGCAGCGAGGCCGAAGTAAAAAGCAAAACACAGGAAGGGCAACAGCCAGAATCCAAAGTAATTGGGATCGACAAGCGTTCCTGTAACCCTCAAAAGCGGGGTACTGACCATTTTTTGAATCACCGCTATAACCGCCTCTACTGCAAGCACTGTGATCAATACATCTAAGACGGTCCTGAGGCGTTTTTCAGTGGCAAAGACATTTATGAGCACCCAGTAGGCCATGATGTTGCCGAAGTAAAGGCCAACTCCTCTGAATGCTCCTTCGAGTTCAAAAAACGCGAGGAGTGAAAGCACACACCCTGCAAAAAAAAGTAAGATTGAGCCACCCAACGCGGTGACCTTGAATCTTGGGGAACTTTTGGACAGAAGAATCGAAGGAACGGATAGGGCGACCATAATCAACCCTCCGAAACGAACGAAACTGCCCGTTGGCAGGGATTCGCTGATCATGTAAGCGAACGGCATCACCGCGAAGTACAAGATCCAAAAAGGATACGGATTAACCAAACATAAAACCACTACCAGAAGAGCAAGTGGAGAGATAGCTATAATAATACCGGTTACGCCTGAGACAAAAGCTCCAAGCACAATGGCAAACACCAACGCCCCCAGCAAAGCGAGTGCAATCCAAAAAGGCTCACGCGAGAACCGCTTAAGATTCATCTCTTTGAGGCCAGCCACTTGTCTTGTCACCTCGCTACGATAAACATATCTAACTCTACTGCGTTCGGCCTGGGTTGTCAAATTCTTATCTGGTGAGATGAAGATAGTCCAGATTTAACTTGATCTGATAACCCTCCAAAATAGAGAAGCTTGACGCGGCAATAATCATCCATATAATCATCGGATGATTTGGTCAAGATCGCTGGTGCCGACGCTGCGGGAAAACCCGCGTCAGGCTGAGAATTTGAGTCACCGCATCCTATTGCGTGCAGGTTTTGTCAGGCCCTTAGGGTCCGGGCTTTACAATCTTCTGCCATTCGGGCTGCGCGTGACGCAGAAGATCACCCAGATAATCCGCGAGGAGATGAACCGCATCGGCGGGCAGGAGATGTTTCTTTCAGCCCTTTCTCCGCGCTCGCTGTGGGAGAAGTCTGGACGCTGGGACGCATACGGTGATGATATGTTTCGCCTGCGCGATCGCAAGGCCCAGGACATGGCTCTATGCCCCACCCACGAGGAGATCGTGGCGCTTATAGCATCCAAGGAGCTTCGTTCCTACAAGGAGCTTCCGCAGATCTGGTATCAGTTTCAGACCAAGTTCCGTGACGAGCCGCGCCCCCGCGGAGGGGTGCTTCGAACCCGCCAGTTCACCATGAAGGACTCATACAGCTTTGATCTGGACTATGAGGGTCTGGATCGTTCCTTCAAGCTGCATCACGAGGCGTACTCGCGTGCTTTTACACGTATGGGGCATCGTTTCTTTGTCGTTGAGGCCTCGGGCGGCCTCATGGGCACAGGTGAGTCGGCCGAGTTCATGGTAGAGGCCTCCTCAGGCGAGGATACCTCGTTTGTGTGTCCTGGATGCAACTACAGGGCAAACGCCGAGGTGGCCCAGGGCAAACCCATCCCGGCCCCTACGCTTGAGGCCAAACGAGAGAAAATCCATACCCCTGGCCTTAAAACTGTGGAGGAGGTCGCAGGATTTCTGGATGTCAAGCCCTCCCAGCTGGTCAAAAGCCTCTTATATATGAGAGGAGGTAAACCTCTGTTGGTACTCTTGAGAGGGGACTACGAGCTGAGCGAGGAAAAGCTCAAGCGTACGTTCGGCGAGGACATCGTCCCGGCCACCGATGAGGATGCCAGACGCTACATGGGTGCTTCATTGGGGTTCCTTGGACCGCAGGGCATAGAAGTAGCAACCTATGCAGACAAGAGCCTTGAAGGTTCTGATATCTATGCAGTGGGAGCCAACGAAGACGACTACCACATCGTGGGTATAAGCCTTTCAGGGGAGGCGAATATCCGCGAGTACCTTGATCTGCGCAGGACAAAGGCCGGTGATATATGTCCGAAATGCGATGCGGTGCTTACCGAGAAGCACACCATCGAGCTGGGGCATATCTTCAAGCTGGGCACCAAGTACTCGGAGGCGATTGGGGCGAGGGTTGTAGACGAGAAGGGTCAAGATCGCGCCATCGTGATGGGTTCCTACGGGATAGGGATAGAGCGCTCGATGGCCGCACTCGTGGATCAGTATTACGCAGATGACCGCATGGCATGGCCCGTGACGGTGGCTCCCTATGAGGTTGAGGTTATATCGCTGGGTGAAGCGGAGGTCTCATCAAAGATATATGAGGAGTTGAACCAAGCCGGTGTTGAGGCTGCTTATGACGACCGCGACATCACGCCGGGTGTCAAGTTCGCAGACGCAGATCTGGTGGGTGTCCCATACAGGGTCATAGTAGGACCCCGCGGATTAAAGCAGGGAAAGGTTGATATAAAGAATGTGGCGACTGGCGAGATCATCACGGTTCGCAAGGAGGATGCGACAACCAAGGTAAGAGAACTCTTAACCAAGGAAAAGAAAGATGTCGGCGGTAGTTGAAAGCCTGGCAAGAGTGATCGGGAACGTGGTCAAGGAGCGCGGGTGCCGCCTTTACCATCTGGAGCACAAAGGCAGCAGGCTCCAGGTATATGTGGATAAAAAGGGCGGGGCCACGCTAGCCGACTGCGAGGAGATAAGCCGCGCCTTAAGCCTGAGGCTTGCCGCTGCCAGTGATAAGTGGCGTAACCTGGCTCTTGACGTCTCCACCCCAGGTATTGAGCGCAAGCTTTATACCCCGGCACACTACCGCGGCGCCGTGGGGGAACGTCTGCGCGTAAAGATCGAGGGGGAGGTAATTGAAGGTCGCCTCAAGGAATCAGACGAGGAAAGTATATTAATTGAAACCGAAGCCGACGTGGGCCGCCGGCTTACATACAACGAGATCCTCTCGGCCCAGGTGCAGAAAACCACCGAGGAACTCTTCAAAAGGAGATAGATGGAATCAGAGATCACACGGTTGGTAACGCAACTTGCCCGCATAAGAAACGTTGAGGTAAGTTATGTTTACGACACTTTGCAGGAAAGCATTGTATCCGGTCTGAAACGGCGCTTCGGCCGTGATGTGCGTCATGACGTCAATGTAGATCCTGAGACGGGCAAGATAGAGGTCGCGATCGTCCAGACCGCGGTCGAACGCGTGCAGGATATTAGTCAGGAGATATCTCTTGAGGAGGCCCGCCGGATCAATCCGGAGGTTAAGGAAGGCGAGGATGTACGTATCCAGATTCCCTTGCAAGAGGTCGGGCGAGTTGCCATACAACGCACCGTGGATGAACTTACCCACCGCCTGCGCGAGGCCGAACGCACAAAGCTCTTCAACGAGTTCATAAAGAAGAAGGGGGAGATTATCTCAGGCACCATTCATAAGATCGAAAAGGAGGAGATCCTGGTCAACCTGGGGCCTATCTATGGAATCCTGCCCCTGCGCGACCAGCTCAAAACCGATCACCACCAGATCGGGGCACCCTTCAAGTTTTACGTTCTAAGGATTCAGCGTACCCCAATCGGGCCCAGGGTCTATCTTTCCAGAACCCACCCCGAGTTCTTAAGGAGGCTTTTGGCCCGCGAGGTGCCGGAGATTCAGCAGGGGATCGTGGAGATCAAGAACGTGGCAAGGATCCCCGGGGTTCGTTCCAAAGTCGCCGTCACCAGCCACGACGAGAAGATCGACCCGATCGGCGCGTGTGTCGGCTACCGCAAGGTGCGTATCCAGAGCGTCACCAAGGAACTCTCGGGCGAGAAGATAGACATCATCCAGTGGAACCCTGACCAGAAGATCTTCATCGCCAGGGCCATGAGTCCGGCACTGGTCAAGGAGGTTATAGAAGAAGAAGGGGCATACACGGTCGTAGTCCCGGACGAGGAGTTCTCCAAGGCGATCGGTCGAAAGGGACAGAATGTGTGGCTCGCTTCGCTTCTGTCCAACTCGAAGCTGGATATCCTCAAAGAATCCGACTACCGCAACCGGCTCTTCAGCCAGCGCATGGCCCAGATCATGGTCGAAACACTTGACTTCCTTTCTGAAGAAACCAGGCAAACACTCCTTGAGGCAGGCTTCACAACGGTCATCTCCCTGTTCGAACAGACGTCTACAGAGGCGGCCAAGATTCTCGGTTGGGACCCGACCCGCATAGAGCAGCTTAAGACCCAGATACGCGAGCAGCTTGAGAAACGTGAGCTAGAGCGCAAGCTCTTCGAGAAGAAGAAGCTCGAGGAGATGCGAGCGGTGGAGAGCGAGCTCTCAGAGAAGGCCGTGACCGAAGAAAGCAAGGAGGAAGAACCTGCGGTAGGGGAACCCCCGCAGACTGAGGGTGCCCTTAAACCAGAGGAGTCTATGAAATCCAAGAAAGAAGCAGAGATATCAGAAGCCGCCCAGCAGTCTGAAGAGCCGGCAGAAGAGAAGAAGGAGTGGGGATCGAACGAGGTAGAACCGGCACCGCAAGAGGAGGAGCAAAAAACCACCGCTGAAGAGAGTAAGGGGAGCGAAGATAAGGAGTCGGAAGAGGAGGATAAGTAGTGGCTTCCCGTAAGCTTAAGCTCTTTGAGGCGGCCGAGGAACTGAAGCTTTCAAGCGAAGCGCTCGGCCGCATGATGAAGGGGCTTGGCTTTAAGGAACGAGGATACACATCCTACATAACGCCCGAGGAGTTCGAGGCGGTAAAGACGAGGCTGCGTGAGGAGAAGCAGAAGATAAAACGTTCGATGAAGAAGTCAAAACCTGCCAAACGTCCATCCTCCGTACGGAAGCCAAGAAGACTTTCGGAAGAAGCGGTCCAGAAGGCAATCAAGCAGACCCTTGCCCGGATGGATCACAAACGCCCCAAGAAGAGAGGCGGCAAACGCACTCGTCCATCTCGCAAGATTCGCAGAGCAGAGGAACAAACCAAGATATTTGAGCAGGCCAAAGAACCCGCTCGCGCTTTGCGAGAGGCAGCGGTCAGTGAATATATGAGCGTTTCAGAACTTGCCCACGCATTCGGAGTCCCACCGGCCGAGATCGTCAAACGCTGCGTCCAGATGGGCGTGTTCGTAACCATCAACCAGCGCCTGGATATGGACACGATCTCTATCCTAGCGGAGGAGTTCAACGTTAAGATCGAGGTGGAAGCGGAACCCGTTCTGCGGGGAGGAGAGGAGGAGGAATCCCTCGATGTAAAAACCCGACCGCCAGTGGTGGTAGTTCTGGGGCATGTGGATCATGGAAAGACAACCCTCTTGGACTACATCCGCGAAACCCGGGTGGCGGCACAAGAGGCGGGCAAGATCACCCAGCGTATAGGTGCATACACCGCGCGGATAAAGGACTTTAAGATCGTCTTCCTGGACACCCCGGGGCATGAAGCCTTCACCGCCATGCGTGCACGAGGTGCCTCGGTAGCAGATATCGCGCTGTTGGTTGTGGCCGCAGACGACGGCATAAAGCCCCAGACCATAGAAGCCATCAATCACGCAAAGGCCGCTGACTTGCCGATAATCGTAACCATTACTAAAATGGATCTTGAGACAGCCGATCCTGATAAGGTTAAGAGCCAGCTCACCGAGCATAACATCGTAGTTGAGGAATATGGCGGCAATACAATAGCAGTCCCTGTCTCAGGTGTAACCGGCGAGGGTGCCGACGACCTTCTGGACGCCATTCAGGTTACGGCCATGGAGCTTAATCTCAAGGCTCCCTACGATGGTAAGGCAAAAGGTGTGGTGGTTGAGTCGAAATTGGACACCTCCAAAGGGACGATTACCACCATCATAGTAAATCGGGGAACCCTGCACCGAACAGATCCCTACATATGCGGCGAGTGGTGCGGGCGAGTGAGGGAGATGACCGACGAGAGCGGTAAACGCCTGGCTGAGGCCTCGCCTGGAACGCCGGTTCAGGTCCTGGGGATCGGCGGGATCGTAGAACCCGGTGAGACGTTCGAGGTGGTAGCCTCGGAACGCAACGCGCGCGATCTTGCCCAGCGACGCAAGCTCATGCGCCGTGAACGTACCCTTGCGGTATCCTCCAAGCTCTCACTCGAAGCTATCCAGCAGCAGATACAGGAAGGAAGAGTCAAGGAGCTTCGTATCGTTCTCAAGGGAGACGTCTACGGATCGGTCGAGGCACTCACCTCTTCCTTTGAGGGCCTTTCCATTGAGGAAGTAAAGGTGAAGGTAATCCACGCCGGGGTGGGAGCGATAAACGTAACCGACGTGAACCTGGCTGAAGCGTCCGGGACGGTGATCATAGGCTTCCACGTAACCGCCCATGCCGATGCCCGCGACCAGGCCAAGCGCGATGGGATCGAGATCCGCAACTACAACGTAATCTACGACGCAATAGACGACGTCCGGGCCGCGATGCTCGGTATGCTTGAGCCGGAAGAAGAAGAGGTAAGCCTGGGCCGCGCTGAGGTACGCCAGGTATTCCACGTATCCAGGATAGGCACCGTAGCCGGTTCGTACGTCACCGAAGGCAAGGTTACGCGTGACGCCAAGGTGCGCGTCTATCGGAGCAACAATCAGCTTACCGAATCCGAGATCGCCTCCCTGCAGCGGTTCGAGAAATCGGTCAAGGAGGTCGAGGCCGGATACGAGTGCGGAATCAGGATCGCAGAATGGGACGACCTTGAAGAAGGCGATATCCTGGAGTTCTACACCGTAATCCAGCGTGCAAGAGAATGATAGGTTTGCTTGAAGTCGAGCTGTTCAACAGCCAATCGCAGTCTCTCAAAGACAAACGCCGCGATCTGACGCGCCTTATAGACAAATTGCACAACGAATTCAACGTAGCGGTTGCAGAGATTGACGGTCAAAACACCTGGCAGCGAACCAAACTGGCGGTGACCGCGGTCTCAAACGATGCACGACACAACTCACAGGTGCTCGAACGGATCATCTCAAGGATAAAAAGAAAGCACCTGGCCTGGCAGCTTCTGGACTACAGCATCAGGGAGGTGTACTGATGGTTAAAGATCGAGCGCGCCGCGCAGCCGCGCTCATCAAACAGAACGTGGCCTGTATCCTGCTTCAGGAGTTCAACCGTCCGGAGATGCAGTGGATAACCATCACCGACTGCGTCATGACGCGAGACCTCAAAAGGGCGGATCTCTACTTCTCAACCATCGAACCGAATCTTGCCCACGAGAGGGCCCTTGCGGTGCTCGAGGAGGAAAAAGGCCCAATCAAGCGTGAACTCGCTTCGCGAATCACAATCAAGTACATGCCCGATCTGCGCTTCATATGGGATGAAACCGTGCTTATAGAGAAAAAAATCCGGGAGATACAAGATGAACGCTCAAGAAGTACTGAACGAGATACGTAAAGGAAAGAGATTTCTGGTCGCGGGTCACATCGATCCCGACGGAGATACCATAACCTCTACTCTCCTTATGGGTCGGCTCCTCAAGCATCTGGGCAAGGGTTATACCCTCTACGTTCGCGATTCCATCCCTGAAAAGTTCGGTTTCCTAGCTGGAATCGGCGAGATAAAGCAATCGATTGAAGGTCCTGAGCCGGACACGATTATAACCCTCGACGCCCCGAATCTTGAGAGGGTAGCACTGCCAAAGCCCATGGCCAGGGTGATCAACATAGATCATCATCAATCCAACGAGCGCTTCGGTGACGTAAACTGGCTTGAGGTTAATCGCGGTGCGGCATGCCTTATGGTCTTTGAACTTCTGCGTCTTGCCGGCGTACCTTTAGGGAGCCAGGAGGGTGAGATGGTCTTTACCGGGCTCTTTACCGAGACCGGAGGATTTGTGCTGCCTAACGTATCGGCGGAGGTCTTAAGGATATGTGCCGATGTTATGGAGCATGGGGTCAACGCATCGGACATTGCATTCAGAATGACCGCCCGCGACGAGCGGAACCTTGCTCTGTTGGGCGAGGTACTGGCAACCCTGAAGATAACGGACGGGATCGCCACAATAGAACTCACCGAAAAGATGCTTGACGATGTGGGATTGGGGCACGATGAACACGACTCGGACAGCTTTATCCGCTATCCCTCCTCGATACCAGGGATAAAGGTGGCCATCTTTTTCCGCGAGATGCGCCAAGAGGGCACGGTCAGGATGAGCTTTCGTTCTTTAAGCGGGGCGGATGTGGACAGGATCGCCTCGCGTTTTGGAGGAGGAGGTCACCCGGCGGCGGCCGGGGCCAAGCTCAAGGGTTCGTACGAGGAGGTAAAGGAACGGGTAATAGAGGAAACCAAGAGGTATCTTGCGTGCGAGGAGGGTTAGCGCTCCATAAACCCCGAGGCATAAGCTCGTTCGATGTGATCCGAAGGCTTCGGCCGATCATTGGGAAAAAAACGAAGCTAGGACACGCTGGCACGCTTGATCCGGCGGCCCAGGGTTTATTGCTGATCCTGGTCGGCGAAGCAACCAGGGTTCAGAATCTCCTTAAGGATCTGGACAAGGAGTATGAGGCTGTGGTAAGACTGGGGGTAAGGACTGATACATTAGACGCTGAAGGGAAGGTGCTTGAGGAGGTTGAGGTTCCGCCTCTGGATGAAAAACCGATCCGCAGCGTTCTGGACAAGCTCACAGGTAAAAGGATGCAGCAGCCACCCCGCTACTCCGCGCTGAAGGTCAAAGGCCGAAGGGCATACGATATGGCTCGCTCGGGTGAGGAGTTCGAGCTGCACGAACGAAGGGTAACGATATACGAAATCGAGCTTCTCTCATGGAAAAACCCCTTGCTTGAGATCCGCACAAGGGTGTCGTCCGGCACCTATATTCGTTCTCTTGCTCGAGAGATTGGCGATGAGCTGGGGCTTCCGGCATCGCTTGCAGCCCTTTGCCGCACCCGGATCGGGAGATTCGAGATCAAGGATGCCCTTCGGCTTGAGGGTATCACCATTGAGAGTATAAGGAAGGCTATGATCCCGATAGTGGAACTTCTTTCCCACCTGCCGCAGGCAGAGGTTGACACCTCCAGCGCCCTTATGTTGCTTCAGGGCAAGCCGCTATCTCAAGGCATTGATCCCGAACTCCTCGATGCTCCGAGTTCTGTAGTTTTCTCCCGGGATCGCCGTCAGGCTTTCCTATGCGAACCTAGGGATGGCAAGCTCTGGTCGCGACGCCTTATATACAACAATGGAGAAAGCGTTGGCTGATCGAGCTGCAGTCATAGGCTCCTTCGACGGGGTGCATAAAGGGCACGCAGCACTTATCAATGCCCTGCTGAAAGAAGCGAAGGCAAGGGACCTTCAGACGATAGCCGTAACCTTTGATCCGCCGCCATCACTTTACTTCAACCTCCACTTTAACTTCCTCCTCTCTACAAGGGAAGAGAAAGCCGAGCTTCTTCGCTCACACGGGATAAGCGAGGTGATATTCCTTGATTTCACCAAGGTCGTGGATGAAGAACCGCAGGTTTTTATCAACAAGGAGCTTCTGCCGCGCCGGATAAGATTCGTAGTGGTTGGTGAGGGGTTTCGCTTCGGTCACAAGCGCCGCGGGGATATAGAGACGCTTAAGAAAGTAGCTGGGATAGAGGTCATGACCTTGCCCAAGGAACGTAGGGAGGCGGAGCCGATCAGCGCCACACGGATAAGGGAGCTTCTGCTTCTGGGGCACATCCGCCGCACCAACGCTTTGCTGGGTTACGAGTACAGACTCAAGGGCGAGACATCCAAAGGACTGGGCAGGGCGGGTGCACTACTGGATACACCTACGGTGAACCTGGAGCCTGGTGATCTACATAAACTGGTGCCCCCTGACGGCATCTACGCGGTGAGATTCGGGACGCAACGCAGTCCCGGCGTCTGCTACATCGGATCAAGCCCGACGTTCGGCGATTCAGCGCACAAGATCGAGGTTCACCTGCTGGAAGGCCCTCCAGAAGAGGGTACGGCACCCATTGTTCACTTCGTTGAAAGGCTGCGCCCTGATATGAGGTTTGATTCCATGGAATCGCTCCGAAAGCAGGTCAAAAAGGACGTTGCTCAGGCAAGGAGGGTGTTATCGCAAAACTAGATACAAAGACGTTCTTCAAGCTGTTTCGCAACCGCAACTTTGCGCTTTTTGCCACGGCCAACATGATCTCCCAGATCGGCGACCGCTTTACCCAGATGGCGTTCATCGAGCTTCTGGGTGTAGAGTTCTTTGGCAGCTTCGCGGCCTTCGGCGGCGTCGCGGTGATCTTTACGCTTCCTTCGATCGTACTCGGTCCCATAGCCGGGCCGTTCATCGACTCCTGGCGAAAGAAGAGGGTGCTCATTACAGCAGACCTCTTCAGGGCGTGTTTGATCCTTTCCCTGCCATTTGTCTACCAGCTTTCCCATAGCGGTGGTGCCGGGTCTCTCATCCCAATGCTTGGGGTGGCCCTGGTGGTCTACGTGTTCGGATTCTTCTTTAACTCGGCCCGGCTTGCGTATATCCCCCTTATCGTCCCCAGGGACCAGTATCTGGAGGCAAACTCGGCAAACCTTACACTGCTGCGTGTAGCTACCGGGCTGGGAACCGTGGCCGGAGGACTTGCCGTGCATTTCATCGGCTGGAGGCTGGGTTTCTTCTTCGATGCCATAACCTACTTCATCTCGTTCATCCTCATACTCTTCATCGTAGTCAAGGAAAGACCCGAGGAGAAGGATATCAGGGAAATGGTAAGGAAAAGGATGGTATCCTATCGGGAACGGATCAAGAAATCGGTGGACTTCGTACTCGATACATTCAACATGGTATTTATCAGGTTGACCGCCCTTCCAACTATCTATTTTTGGGAGTTTGTAAAAAATGAGTTCGTGAAGGACAAGCCGCGTCCCAGGAGGGAGATTGATTTAAAGGTAGAGATTAAAAGCCACATGAGGAACATAAAAGGCGGGTTTAAGCTAATGATTCAAACCCGGATGATGGGTTTCGTTATGGTTTCAATATTTGTCCTGTTCTTTGTCTCCGGGGTCAGCTTCTCGGTGCTGGTACCCACCATCCAGCAGACCTTTGGGATGGGGACTCCAGGGGTTACGCTGATGGCGGTGGCAGCCGCGGTAGGCATGGTCCTGGGGCCAATACTTACCGGTGTTAGGGGTTCTGCCTATCCCAAACACCGGCTTATAATCTCAAGTTTTGTGATGTTGGGGTTGCTTTTCGGTTTTGCCGGGGCGAGCTATCTGATTATCGGCACCCAGAAGGTTTTTACCACACCTTGGCTCAACTGGACAATGATCAGCGTGATGGGATTGGTGGTTCTGGTTGGGGGTGCGGTGTTCGGGATTATAAACATCAGCCAGGATACCATAATCCAGGAGCGCATCCCGACCCAGGCTCGAGGCAGGCTTTTTGCCTGGCGCGAGGTGCTGGCCAGCCTGGCTTTCGTGACAACCGCGGTCCCGGCAGGTTTCGTGGCCGACGCAGTGTCTTTTGAGTACGTGCTGCTGGTGGTGGGAGGTATTGTGGTTGCCTTCGCAATAACCTGGGTGCCGTTGATATGGGAATCAAGCGATGCTGAATCCTTCAACCATGGAGGTTCGAGATGAACACCACGCTTCTTTTGATGAGCATCTTTTTCCTTGCCTCGCCCCAGATCGAGGTATCCGAACAAAGCTTCGACTTCGGCTACGGGTTTGTAGGAGAGCACTACCGCCACACCTTCTGGATATACAACCAGGGTGACGCCGCTCTGGAGATCAAAAAGATCCGCACCTTCTGCGGCTGCACGACCACCGAGCTGCGGCGCAACCAGCTTGCACCAGGTGACAGCACGTCCTTCGACTTCATCTTCGATACCCAGGGCTTTTTCGCGGAGCGCGTCAAGTGGGCATACATACGTTCAAACGACCCTCGAGACTCCCTCCTCAAGGTAAACGTAACCGTCCGACTCTACGAGGATTACTCCCGCACACCCTTCCAGGTGGAGCCTGCCTATCTGCACTTCAACCGGATAGACTCGCTGGCAGACGAGGTCGTGCTTAAACTGGTTAACTCTTCGGACACCGACTACAATCTTGAGATTATAGAGACACCCGCCGCACTCGAAAGGCCCGAGCTTTCTCAGAGCCCTCTTGCCGTTGGGAAGGAGTTAGAGCTGGCGCTTCATCCCAGGGATGGCATCCGTGATCCCGCACTTTTCAAAAGCTCGGTGACCTTCGAGGCCTGGACCCCTCAAGAGATAGTGCGCTTCTCCGTGCCTTTACACATTCGCCGCTAAGAGGTAAATTTCTTTACCATTTCGGGGTTCCCGCACGGATGCGCCTGCATCCACCCAATTGGGTGAAGCAGATTTGTGGAGTGTAAATTACCTGGGGCCAAGAATACAGACCAGGCGTCTACTTCATCCGGGATATGGGGGAGGGCGGGGTTACGAAAAAGGCGGTATTAGTTAGATAGTCACCCACTCTTACCTTTCCTACGGAAAGGCATTCTCCCCCGTCAAGGGGGAGATAATCGGGGGCAGACGCATCCGAAGACAATACCCCTCCCCTGGTGGGAGGGGATTAAGTGGAGGGGGATTAGTTATCACCCCCAACCTTACTCCTACCAGACGGTGGCATTGCACCCCATCAAGGGGAGAGTAAATGGATCATTTCCGATCCCTGCACGGATGCGGAGCAGTCCGTGTACAACAGACGCTCTTGTCTGTTTTAAGGTTCCAACAAAAAAGCTCTTAACATTGCTTTTCTTCGTCAGATACGTTTCCGATCTTTCGCCCGCAGGCCGAAAGGAGGATTTGCGGTTGACACTTAATTATGGCCGCCTATAATCCCTAAATAAACCTTTACTTAGCCGACTGGAGGATACGTGTTTAAGAAGATTGCACTTCTTGCTTTAATCGCAGGAGTATTTATCGGGGCCAAGGCCCCGGTCCCGAACCCCGAAAAACCAAAGCCAGGCCAGAAGGTGTCGTGGAAGATCAAAGGGTTCGCCTACGAATCTGAGAACCCTCGCATGCTCCTGGTCGCCTACACCCCGGATACGGCATTGGTCCAGATAATACCCGGCAGGCCCTCCCAGGACGAGTGGTACTTCTCATATACCGTCCCTCGAGAAGCAACCATCCTCACCTATAAGATAGAGGACGACGAAAAACCGCTTGCCGACGATGACGGAGTGTTCTTCGCCACACCGGTGTACGAGGAGAGTGGCAAGCCGCGCTACGACGCGAACCGCAGTTATGCAACGCTTTACCTTGACCCTCTTGCGGATCGCTGGGACCGTGCGCGCGAGCTTGTCAAGCTGGAGCTCGAGTATTACCCCATGAACTGGCAAGCGCTTGTGCTTTTGCACAGGTTAGAGCTCCAGGCGGGCGAGACAACTGAAGCCGCCATAGCAGCCGAGCTTGACTCCCTCCTTGCCGCAGAACCTGACTCCCTGGAGGCCCTGCGCTTTGCCGCAATGGAGTTCTTTATCGCATCGCAAGGCTTCAAGGACAAGGGCGAGGCACTTATGGCGCTCTGCGCTGAGAACTATCCTGAGGGTTCCCGCTGGACAGACTATCAGAATAGCATCTACGCTTTCATTTCAGAGACACCACAGCGTCTGGGTGAGTTTGAAAGGGCGGTATTCCCATTACTTAAAGGAGATGCAAGGGAAACCGCTTACTTTCTACTTATGAGCTACGCGCTTGCCGGACGCCGCAAACAACGCATCGAGGGCATAGCCGCCAATTTCCTTAACGAGTTTCCGTCCTCGCCGCTTGCTCCGGCCTTCATAATAACCATGCTTCAGGTTAAGTATGAACAGCCGACCGCCCTCTGGGCCGCGGAGATGATCGAATGGCTCGAAAAGTATCCCGATGACCTGGAACTCAACATCCAGTTGGCCGAATACTACAGGGACCGCAGCTGGAAAACCGCACTTGGCTACTATCGCAGCGTCGTAAAGAACTCCGATGACCCGAAGGTCGCGGCGCTCTTTGCAGAAGCAGCCGCAGTCAAGGGCAAAAACTTCGCGGAAGCCTCAAAATACATGAACCAGACAATCAATGGGATCACCGCCGACCGTTACCGTGAGCTCTTCTGGTGGCGCGACCTCAGCGAACGACGCGCCATGCTCCTCGAAACACAGGCAACCCTCTACACCACACTCGGCTGGCTCTCGTTCAAATACGGCAAATACGAAGATGCAGTCCGCGAACTTCTACTGGCGGACTCTCTGCTCACCAGCATCCCGGATTACGAAGAAGAAGTCTACAGACGTCTGCTCGCGGTAAGCGAGAAGGCCGGAGATCTTGCTGCACGCAAGATTGCGCTCCTGAACATCATGCTCGTTGAGCCTGAGGATCGCACCATACAGAAGGCCCTCCAGGATATCTATCTTCTGGATCACGGAACCGTCGAGGGTTTCGAGGAGTGGCTACAGGCAGAAGAACTCGAGATCGCGATGCGCCGCAGGATGAACGTCCCGGTGCCGAACTTCCCGCTTCTCACCCTTGCCGGTGATACCGTATACGCCAGTGAGTTTGCAGGGAAGGTCGTAGTTATCAACTTCTGGGCAACCTGGTGCGGTCCGTGTAAGGAGGAGATACCCAGGCTCAACCAGCTCGTGCGTTCATATCAGGACCGAGACGATGTGGTCTTCATCGGTATCTCCAGCGAGGAACCGCAGACGGTAGATAGCTTCCTGGATGCCAACACCTTCCTCTACGAGGCTTACATCGACCCGTCAGGCATGCTCTCCAGCCTGTTTGAGGTCTCGGCCGTCCCCGCACACACGGTAATCGACCCCACGGGCGTGCTTCAATTCCACCACGTCGGGGCCATCCCCAACATAGACAAGCTACTGACCATGGAGATCAACTCCCTTCTTAATGAATAGACGTGTCCTTATCCGGGGCGTGTTTGGGATCGGGGGGGTAGTGTTGATTTTGATGGGGTGTGTTACGGTGGCAGGATGTGTGCCGAGGGCGACCACGCGCACGCCACAGCGCGACGCGCTCATCGAGGAGATACGCCGCTTCAAGGGAACCCCTTACCTCTACGGGGGCTCGACCCCAAAAGGTACGGATTGCTCGGGATTTACAATGACGGTTTTCAAGGGATTCGGGGTAAAGCTGCCGCACTCGGCAGAAAAGCAGTTTAAGATGGGCAAGCCGGTTTCGAGGCGCAACCTGAAGATGGGTGATCTGATTTTCTTCCGCAGAGGCAGACATGGCAAGGTGAATCACGTGGGCATCTATCTTTGGGACGGCAAGATGGCGCACGCATCTTCGACCTATGGGGTGATCGTAGTCCGCTGGGTCGGCAACCCCTACTACGAACACCGATATGCAGGAGCGCGGAGGATAATAGATTTCTAACCCTGATGCCTGAAAACCTACTTTTGTCTACGGAAGAATTCCAGTAAATCTATGCATTCAACCTCAAAATATTTACACCGATTGGATATCTTTAATGTAGCACAGGCTCTCCAGCCTGTGGATAATCATAAAAGAACGGGCTAGAGAGCCCGTTCCACGCGCGGGGCCGCTATTCCCGAAGGGAATGTACCGATTCTTTCTCTGCGATCTTTTCGCTACAGGCGAAAAGGAGCATTTACTTGAGCAGCCGGGCAGTCTCATCTAAAAGACGCTTGAGAAGCTCCACCTGAAGCTTCGGCTTTCCCTTCAGCAATTGGAACAGCTTTTCAGAAAGAATCCTGGGGTCATGGGAAGTTTCGCCGGAAGGACCGAAACCCAGCAAATCGTTTGGAGTGACCTTCAGGGCAACCGCAATCCGAACCAGTGTGGTAGCGCTGGGATTGGAGAGAAAGCGTTCGATCTCGCTCAAATACTTAGGATTTAGATTGACTTCCTCGGCTAACTTTTCCTGCGACCACCCCAGTGCTCTCCGTCTGCTGCGTATCTCTACCCCAATTCTCTTAACTAACTCAATGTCATCTGCTTTCATATTTAAATAATAGCATGTAGTACGAACCTCAGCGTGCCCCTTGAGCGATTTATTCGCTCATAGGGTATCAGGTTCGCCAACTGATAAGCGAGTCTAAAGACTCGCACTACATTACTTGAGAAGCCGGGCAGTCTCATCTAAAAGACGCCTGAGAAGCTCCATTTGGAGCTTTGGCTTGCCTTTCAACGAGTCAAGCAGCTTCTCGAAAAGAATCCTAGGATCGGGTGTGCTTTCACCGGGAAGTCTGAAATTCAAGAGATCGTTCGGAGTGACCTTAAGTGCAACCGCAATCCGGTTCAGTATAGTAACGCTGGGATTGGAAAGACCAAGTTCAATCTTGCTCACGTACTTGAAACTAATCCCGGCTTTCTCTGCCAACTTCTCCTGTGACCAACTTAGCGCCTTCCTTCCGCGCCGTATTTCTTTCCCTAATGCCTTAATCAATTTAGCTTCATCGCTCTTCATTTTAGAAGAATAAGCAAAACAGCCTTATACTCCACCTACGAAAATGAGAAATTGACTTGACAATTCTTACAATCGTTGTAAAATGCGATATGAATTCTATTTGCCCGTTAAGGATACTACATCTTTTTGGAGCAATGATATATCATGGTTGACTGTTTCGGCAATTATCCGTTCAGCGAGCCGGTTAGACTGGTGAGGTGGAAGCCGCTTCCGTCATCAGGGGCCTACGCCCTTCTCGTGGCTGATAGTCTCGGAGCCAGCTATCAGGTGATTTATTTCGGCGAAGCGGAAAACCTCGCCGGGTTGAGCGTTGACGAGTGCCATCCTGCCTATCCGTGCTGGCTTCTCCTGGCCGGTTCCAGAGAAGAGCTTTACATCTCAACTTATCTTACCTGCAACTGGCCAAAGGAGAGAAGACAAGCCCTGGCCAAAAAGCTCGCCGCCTCCTACAGGCCCTTCTGCAACTACGAAGCGCGGTGACTCCTTTCCCCTTCCCCCGCCGACTTCGTCGTCGACCCCTCCCACCAGGGGAGGGGAAATTCTGTACCCTAACGTATCCCCCTCCCTGGTGGAGGGGCACCCTCTCAGGGTGCCCAGACCGCCCGTCTGCACCCCAGTCGGGTGTCAGGTCGGCCCTTCCTTTTTAGTTCAACACTCTCCTACTACATATCCCCTTTAGAATCTGAAAGTAGTAATTAATCCACGGGGAACCAAAGCTAGCAAAAGAACCTGTTGTGTATCTTTTGACGACACTCAATAGGTTCTCATCGAAATCATCACTATTGATCTGCCTCGAATCGAAGCCAACTTTTTCACAATACATTGAAAGCAAGCGAGCTCCAATTGCAATAACCTCACTAGGATTCATCAACTTTTTTAGAGTTTCGGGAGAGGGTGCAACGCCCAATTCCCTTTGAAGTGTCTTGGGTTTTATTTGAGCCAATCCTATAGAGAAATCCCTTCTCAATACAAACCCAGGTAATAGCCAAACCAAAAAATGTTCAATGAGGTTGTATAGCCAACCTCTATTTGCTTTCTCAATAGAAAGGACTCCTAATAGTAGATTCGGATTCAGATCATTTCTATTCGACTCAACTAAAATAGTTTCCCAGAAAGGCTTGAGGTCTAAGGCCGCATTCATTACTCGGTTGTGCCAGTATAGAAGGTTATTGTTCTTCTTCGTCACTGACCCCCTGCAATCTTTCAATTTCAGCTTGGTGGAGTTTTATCCTCCTATCTGCCAACTTCAATAGTCGCTTCCCTAACCATAAGACAAGAGCCAATATTACGGTATCAATTACGAGAAAGACTATTCGATTATTCCTAAAAAATGATTTCCCATATTCTAAAATAGTTGGCCTTATGAAAGAAGCAACGAGGTAACCAAACAAGGCTATCAGACCTGAGGCAATCACAAACACAACATAGAAGAGGAAGGCAAGTTTTCTTTTTTCCTCAAGCCGAGAATCAACTATTGAAGGATTCAATATGGCTGGCCACACGATCAAAAAAGCACCAACTGAAGCTGAAAAGATCGTTATGAATAGGCTTGAGAAAGCCAAACTTACTACGAACCCGAAGATAAGAATTATCAGAAACTTTAATAGGAAAGCTATGAGGCTTATGGAAGTTTTGAAACCGTAGACCAATTCTCCAAAGCCAAAATAATAAACCGGGTATCTCAATTTCTGAATCCGGAAAACAACAACAAAGATAAATGCGAACAGAACGGCGATTAAGACATCAAAGATCGAAAACAACGACTCGAACATCACATAATATACACCTCTTTTCTTTTTCTGTCAACCCTAGTCCGTAGGGGCCGACCTTCAGGTCGGCCCGTTTTGTCTTTGGAGTGCGACAACCGCGTTGTCGCGGCTTTTCACCGTCGATTTTTGGGGTCCCCGCAAAGGCGCGTAGCGCCTTTGTGGGGCATAGTGACACGGTTGTCGCACTCCATACCAGTGTACCCCCGTCGGGTGCTCCAGCCTGTGCATAATATAAAAGAACGGGCTAGAGAGCCCGTTCCACACGGTTTGTTAAATGTAGGTCCACCCCCTGGCAATGATCTCCTGGCGCACAGATTTCCTACCACTTGACAAGTCGGGAAAGAAACCTATACTCAAATACGAAGGTATACACGAAGGAGTTGGATTGTCTCCCCGTGTAACCCTCTTGAGCAGATGAGTTAATGTTGGGCTTTTTAGGGCGGCCTGCAAAAACGGACGGTTATTATGAGTGAATGTCAAAGTGTGAATTTCCACGAAAGAAAAGGAGGTGCGTCAATCCTTTGTAATCGGAGTATTCCGACCACAGTTCACATAGAGTTATGTTGAAAAACCCATCCAGCTAGAGCTAGGAGGTTTAACGTGAGAGTAAAAGTAAGGGGCGTCTTTCTCGCCATGGTGTTACTCCTCATTCCAGGTCTTTTAATGGCCGGTATCATGGGGAAGGTCACCGGGCGGGTAAGAGACGCCGGAACAGGAGATCCCCTGCCCTCTGTAAACGTCATCGTGCGACAGAATGGTGAGTCCATCACCGGTGCTGCGACCGGTATGGATGGAACCTACGTAATCTCTAACCTTCGTGCCGGCGAATACACCCTTGAGTTCTCGATGATTGGCTACCAGATTATTGTGGTGAGCGGTGTCAAGGTTACTGCCGACCAGGTTACCAGACAAGACGCAAGGTTAAAGCCCGGAAGCATCGATATGCCGGTGCAAATAATTACGGCCGCCCGCCCGCTTATCACCACGGAACCACCTCCTATAACCAACAGGGAGATCAGTCAGAGGTCGGTGGAGGACTATCGGGCCGTTGTAGCGCTTGTAGCTGGAGCCACCGAGACCTCGAGTGGACTCTCGTCAGGTCTGCACATCCAGGGCGGCCGGATCAACGAGGTGGTCTACGTGGTTGACGGTATCAACGCCAACGATCCAGTGACCGGTCAATCGGGCGTCTACATAGACAATACGGCTATTCAGGAGATGACCATTAACACCGGCACCTTCAATGCCGAGTACGGCGATGCGATGTCCGCGGTGGTTAATATCGTCACCCGTGAAGGCAGTAGCCAGAGATTCGAGGGCACAGCCGAGTATGAGACCGACGCGCACCTGAGGTTGAGCAAGGACCCGATCAAATATCCGAACAAGGATATGTGGCATAACAAGGGATCCTTGTCCTTTGGCGGGCCGCTGGGTCTGCCGCGTTCCTCCTTCTTCATCTCCGGGAACATCCTCGAACACGAAAACAGACTTCCCTTCAACGATCAGCACCGCAAGAACGGGACGCTTAAGCTTGCCTGGCGACCGACAGAGGGTGGAGCCAAGTTTACCCTTTCAGGGAACTACTCCAACACCTGGCGTCATGGCTACAGCCACGCCTACTCGAAGGGCATCTGGTTACAGAATGGACCTATGGTTAACCAGGACAACTATCAGTTGAATCTCAAGGTCAATCAGCGTATTGACAAGATAGCGTACACGGTCAACGTGGGTACATTCAACACCCATAGCAAGACCTCCTACATGGACGGCGCGCATTACAACGATTTCCGCATGGTGGGTCGTATGCTGATGGATTGGGTAACCTGGGCCTACGGTCGGACCTGGTGGGAACACGATACCACCATCTCCGAAGAAGGAGACACCATAATAGACTCGACCTTACAGCGCATCTACAACGCGGACTCCATGAGCTTTTATATCCCCGAGTCAACCTTTGCCTACGTTGACAACAACACCCAGGACTCTATTTACTTCAACATCCTTGAGCGCTACTCAGCCATCACTGAGAATCCGGACTCCGCGGTCTGGTTCTTCCACAACGAGTACGTCAAAAAGAACGGCTACCTTATAGACGGCGACAGCGTATTCCGCTGGGTAGGCTGGAAGGAGCAGCTTGAGTCCCTCAACTGGCGCTGGTACGAGGTCAACGAGTGGCGGCCCACGATCGATCCTGTCACCAATGATACCGTAGGCGTGCACTACCACCTCTTCGATTTTGACCTCTACAAACACTACTACGACCTCTGGCAGAACTGGAAGGATACCACCGTTGATAATCCCTACGAGGACAGCCTTGAGAGTTCAGGGAATCTCTATTACGTTCGTTACAACCGCGATCCCTTGTTCGGTCGTTTCAATTACTTCTTCTTCCCCTACTGGGCGGAGCGCAACACCACCAAGTACATAGCTGACGCTTCCTTCGACTGGAACCCCAACGAGGTCCACTGGTTCAAGGCAGGCATGAGCGGAAACTATCATTTCCTTGACTACGAGAGTATCCAGTTTGTCAACGAGAACCCATACAACGATACCTACCACAAGGAACCGATCATCGCTGCGGCCTACGTTCAGGACAAGATCAAGTACGAGGATTTGGAGCTTAACGCGGGCGTTCGCTTCGATTTCTTCCATCCTGCATCCGACTACTTTGTTGACCCTGAGAACATCGACTCCGGTCAGGTAGTTGCAAAGCCTAAATTCCAGTTCAGTCCTCGTCTTTCGATCTCGTTCGCGGTGTCTGAAAAATCCATGATGTATGCCTCCTACGGTCACTTCTTCCAGCCGGTCGACCTGCAGGATCTTTATGAAAACCTGGAAGCCGATATCACCGTGGGCGTACCTCTGCTGGGTAACCCCAATCTGCCGCCTCTTAAGACGATCTTCTACCAGGCGGGATACAAATACGCCATATCCAATGACATGGCGTTTGAGCTTAAGGGTTACTACAAGGATCAGGAGAATCTTCTGGCTACTCGTAGCGTAAACACAATCTACAAGGGTAAACTTGCGACCTATACCGTGTACGTGATCGAGGACTTTGCCAAGGTCGAAGGGTTCGATGTGGGTTTGGTTCGTCGGGCAGCCCGCTTCCTTTCCTGGAATATAACCTACTCCTTCATGGATGCCAAGGGTACCGGTTCTTCAGGGCGTGAGTTCTACTACCGCTATCGCGGCACCGCTCTGGAGCCCCCGAAGCACGAGTATCCGTTGGAGTTCGACGTTACACACTCGCTCAAGGCCAACTTGAACTTCTATCTTGCCCCGGACTTCTCAGTCAAAGCTTTGAGACTGACCAATCTGAACGTTCAGTTCAACTACGCTTCCGGGCAGCCTTACTGGGGAACCGACTCCCGCGGCAACATAATACCCATGGGCACCCGGCGTATGCCGGGCACCAAGACCCTGGATGCCAAGCTGGAGAAGTGGTTCCCTCTGGGAGAGAGACTCAGGCTGGGAGCGTACTTCGATGTTCGCAACATCTTTGACTGGCGTAACGTGGTGAATGTTTACAGCAATACGGGTCTCCCTGACGACAACGGTGGACGCCCTGTCTACGAAGAGGCCAACTACCGCAACTACGCAAGCAACGGCTTTGCAGACGAATACGAAAACTGGCAGGCCGATGTTGCTGACTGGGAGCATTACTACGCTAAGAGTCCGGCGATGTTTGGTGCTCCGCGTGAGCTGCGCTTCGGCATCCGTGTGAGCTTTTAGGCCAGAGGAGAAATGACGATGAAAAGAAAAACAATCCTTGTTTTAGCGAGCCTCGTGTTTCTGGCTTTGCCCGTTCTTGCCAGAATGGATAGCGACGTTCAGCTTGCACCCCAAAATCAAAACCGTCTCTTGACCGTGGCAACCAACGAGGCGGCCTCCTGGTGGATGATATGGTGGGTAGACGCAGGAAACATCTCAGACTTCCTGGTCAGCAATACCCTTCAGGGCGGCACATTCGCCCGCCACCCGGCAGACGAACACGAATACAGAGGGGAATTCCCCATAGAGTCTAGCAGGCTTTATCCTGATACGAGAGGCAGGAACGCCGAGTATCCCAAAGGTTCCGAGCAGTTCTACACCTATGCGTGGGGTCTTTGGGTCGGCAGCCACTACCCGGTTGGAGACGAGATGGTCTATAACGTCTCCAAGGGTGCCTTTAACTCGGACATTGGCGCTATGGCCGCTCCGGAGATGGAAGAAGCCGGCGGGTTTGGAAATATCAGCAACCTCGGGCTTTACTTCAGTGATATGACCATCCCTGAGGGCTACGGGTATAACGGTGAAGGCGGAAGACTCTTTGCCACTCCCGGAACTACACCCCTTGACTACCAGGTTCTATGGCCGTTTACGGATACCACGATCAACAAGTATCGCCGTGCAATACAGATGCCTGAGGTCAGCCCTGAAAACGGGGACATAATCTCCGAGCAGGATAGCTACGCCTGCGGCGGGGACTGGATTCCGGTCAACGACGCCACGTGCATATGGATACTTCCAACAGGTGCCTACGACTTGCGTGGGCAGGGGCTAAGAATCGAGCAACGCACCTACGCCTGGAACTACGAGTACAACAACTCCTACATCTTCATCAACTACAAGATTAGGAATATGAACGACTTCCCGCTGGATTCGGTCTACTTCTCCTTCTTCATGGACAACGACATCGGAGAGGGTGGAATCAGTGCAGGTGATGACGGTTTCTGGGACGATCTGATCGGGTTCAACGAGGAACTCAACATGGGTTACACCTACGATGCCAACGGCTCGGAGGAAGGCTGGGTTACCCCGGCAGGATACATAGGTGCTGTTTTCCTCGATACCCCTCTGGATATAGGTCTCACAGGCTTCGAGACCTGGCCGAACGGTTATGATATCGATAGGGACGGTCAGGACAGCCTCAAGTACGCTTACATGGCTTCCACAGACTTCGTTACCTGGGAGAACCCCAACGACGTACGCATGCTAATGAACTGCGGCCCATATTCGCACCTGGAGCCTGGTGAAGAGGTAGAGTTAACCGTCGCGGTGATCGTTGCCTACTCTTTTGATGAACTCAAAGAGAAGGCCAAGTCTGCTAAGATTCAGTTCGAGAACGGTTACTTCGGCTACGCACCTCCTCCGAACCCCTCCCTTTCGGTGATTCCCGGCGACAGCGTAGTCTATCTTACCTGGGGCAGTGAACCTGAGCACTATATCGATCCGATGAGCGGTCAGCCGACCTTTGAAGGTTACCGGGTCTACAAGAGTCTTTCAGGGCTCTCAGAGACCTGGCAACTACTTGGCGACTACGATCTGAAGGATTCGAAAAATCCGGATACGGCCGTCGTCGAACACACATCCGGGCCGAGCAAGGCCAGCATCGAGTTCCTTGAGGTATACTACAATGAATTCGCGCCCAAGGAACCAGCCGCCTACGGATTCGAGCCCAACACCTACACCCTCACATTCCAGCAGGACAAGAAGGACACCTCTTACAAGTATTACATCGTCTATGACGTTGCAGCCCAGAACATCCTGACCTACAACCCCGATGCCCTTGAAGAAACCGGTTACTGCGTGCTTGACAAACTCAACGGCACCGCCAAGGATTTTCCCGCAGCGGTAAAAGCCAAGGGTAAAGTGACCTTTACTCCTGGTCCCGGTGACACGCTGATCCCCAAAGGTACAATCGTCGCCACCGATGCAGACAACCCTGTCTTCGGATACGTGGAGTTCGAGACTACGCAAGACGGGACGATTGACCCTCCGGGAACCCCGGTGGACGTTAATATCGAGGCAAGGGTAGCTGGTACTGTAGGTAACGTCACGGCCGGTCAGATCACCACCATCGTCAAGCCTGTTTTGCCCGGAGTTACGGTAACCAATGCAGACCCGATTACCGGCGGCGTCGACGGCCCCCACTACTATCCCTACGAGTCCGGAGATATAATCTTAATCGACGGCGGGCAGTACTGCATCTCAGACGCCGACTCAGGCGCCTCTGGAGACATCCTTGAACCGATTCACGGCGAGGTCTTCACCATTAACACTTACACCGAAACGCAGCTCGGCGGGCAGGTCGGCGTACGTCACTACTACGTCGATGAGGATGTTCGCAACGGTCAGATCTACTACTACTCCGTTACATCCTATTCTAAACCTCAACCCACCGAAGGTGTGGAGTCGCTTGAAGGCGGCAAGACCGGCAAAACCTACTGGGCGGTTTCCCGCTCCAACCCGATGGGCTGGCAGGATGCGATGGTCGGGCCGGTGATTCGTGTTGCTGGCGACGGCAGCGCCCTGGTGAAAGACAGCCTCATCTCCCCGGATGAGATCACAGGCCACGAGTACGAGGTCGGCTTCCGCGCGGTGACCAGGATCGATACCATTATCGAAGGATCGGATGTGACGATAGATACCCTGTACATCATCAAGTACGCCTACTTCAAGGACGTTGATGCCGACTCCCTCGTTCTCGACAGCTTCCTTACGCACGCGGGCGAGCTGAGCGGTCCGATCATCGACGGGGTGCTGGTTCAGGTTGCCTCTGTTTCCATTGATACCCTGGATGTCGAGGAGTTGATTGACACCCTCTATACCGGCTGGCTCGAAAGGTCCTCTAAAACCAACATGCATTTCAATGTTGACTGGACCAACGCAATTCGAGGAAGACCTGTTCCTTACACCATCGATTACCTTGTAACAGTGGTTGACAGCGCACAAGACGGTTTAAATCGGTGGGGCCCTGTGGTGGTTAATCGATACGATAATAACGAGCCGGTGGAATCTTTCCTATGGAATAAAGACGGCGACCCGAACATTGATCCCTTGGACATCACGGGCAACACGAGTGTTTCCATCTACTGGGAAGAGATAAAGCCTGGTAAGGAGGTGTTCAAGCTCTCCTTCGTTGACACGGCTACGACCCGGAGGCCGATTGTCGATACCGTTACTAACGACACGATAGGTTGGGACACCACAAGGTACGTTATACCGCCTGATACCGGCGACAAGTTCCTCATAAAGACGCTCAAAGCCACCACCGAAGAGGATCGCTTCCGCTACACTACGTTTGCAGCTCGTTTGGATGAAGACGACACCACCCAGACCCTTGACGACGTCCGGGTTGTTCCCAACCCCTACTACGTCCGCGCCCCCTGGGATCGCAGCCAGTACGACCGTCACGTGATCTTCCAGCGCCTGCCCCTCAAGTGTAGTATCAGGATCTTCAACTCGGCGGGTCTTTTGATTCGTACGATCGAGCACGATGGAGAAGGCCTCTATGGAGCTGCAGGTTCCGAGGAATGGGACCTCTTAACCGAAGCAGGACTGGACTGTACAAGCGGCTTGTATATCTGGCAGGTTGAGGCCGAAACCTCGGACGGCAAGAAGAAAACCAAAGTTGGCAAGTTTGCCATCATCCGGTAGGAGGAAAAGATGAAGACGAGTAGAAGACTCCTTGTCCTCAGCATCCTTGCCCTGGCGGTGATCGCGACGCCGCTTTCGGCACGTCTGGGTGGGTCCGGTGCCTCCGTGTCCTTCCTTACGATGGGCGGCGGTGCCCGCCCCATAGCTATGGGGTGTGCCTATACCGCCTTGGCCGACGGACCGGACGCTTTATTCTGGAACCCGGCCGGGATAGCTAATATGGACAGGATAGCCGGGACCTTCGGGCAGGCGATCCTCTTTGCCGGCATGCTTGAAGAGAATCTTGCCCTCGGAGTTCCCTTAAGCGAACTCGACGCGTTAGGCTTTCAGGTTCTCGCGCACCTTTCCGGCCCGATTGAAATCACAACCTACGATGATCAAGACGGTACGGGTAACTACTACATGGCCAACAACTACGCGGTGGGTATATCCTATGGACGCAAGATGACTGAAAAGTTCTCGGCGGGTGTCACCCTTAAAGCCATCGACCTTACCCTGCATCGAGTTGCCGCCTGGGGATTCGCGGTTGATGTCGGTGCTACCTATAACGTCGGGATACGCAACTTCAGGTTGGGATTCGTGGTGCAGCACTTCGGTCCGGACATGGCATACAAAGGTGAAGGTCTCATCTTCAACACCCGAAAGGATACCCTTCAGACCGAGGACATACCGTCCACCTACAAATCCGAGCCTTTCCACATGCCCTTCACATTTGCTGGCGGTGTGGCCATAGACCTTATTGAAGGTCCCCCCTCACGTCTTACCATGACAGCGGATTTCGCTCATATATCGGACCAGCCTGCCAAGGGTGCCATCGGCCTGGAGTATGGGCTCAACGAGACGCTTTTCTTACGCCTGGGTTTAGGTCTCAACACCGCACCCGATTTTGGAGACGACGAAGAAGGCACCACATCCGTTGATGCAGCCACTATTGTTCGTGAGGTGCTTTCTAACCGCAACACCCGCGGCCCATCGGCAGGGCTCGGCGTCAAGATACCTGTCGGAAGCTACGACGTAGCGGTTGACTACAGCTTCGAGTGGCACTGGTATTTAGCGCCGGTTCATCGCGCTTCGCTGGGAATAACGTTTTAAAAATGCCCCTTTCTCCCATAGGGAGAAAGGTCGCAGAGAGAAATCTTAAGGGGGCGGCTGTAGCCGCCCCCACTTTTTCACCCCATGAAGGTAGGAATCCCTTCATGGGGACCCCCGAATAGTCTGACCGCGATAACAACTGCGATCTTTTCTCCGCAGGAGAAAAGGAGCACGGAAGGGTCCCCACTCGAATACCCCGTATTCGAGTGGGGTGAAGAAACCTTTGAATAATTTTTGCGTCTAGTGTGTAAGATCAGTAACGAGGTCTCGAGGACGCGGATTTTACTTTTGAGTGCTTTCTGCGTCTAATGGGGTATAATTACGGAACGAGAGCAAACATCTGCTCTAAGAAGAAGTTAGGTAACCCACCAAGGAGGGGTTATTAAGGCTTTAATTTTGCTTTTGACGACGCTCTTGCCCGCCCAGGCCGAAGCGCCGTCCTTAAAGCTCAGTCTGGATGAAGCTTTATCCTACGCGCTCGAGCATAGTTTGGCCAAAGACGATGCACGTATCAAGAAGGCCCTGGGGGCGCAATCTCTGGCAGAAGGGGCTGGAGGATTACTGCCTCGCCTCAGCGCGTCTTCGTCGACCGCTGACTCCTCTCTTGCCGATCTGGGTGACGGGCTTTGGAGTTCTCGATTCTCACTGTCACAGCCTGTGGTGGATGCTACCGTGATCTTCGGTCTAATAGGCGGGGCCCACCAGAACGGGGTTTCGCGTGCTCAGGCTCGTCAGGGCATCGCCAAGCTCGTACTGGATGTCCAGAACGCCTATTACAACCTGGCCGCCTCCCAGGCGTTGGTGGCCAGTGCAGAGGGGCGGTACAGCCGTGCCAGAGAGAACCTGCGGATAGTTGCCAAACGCTTCGAACTGGGTGGAGCGAGCAAGGCGGATAAGCTGAGGGCTGAAGCCAGTCTCCTATCGGCAGAGATGGAACTCTTCTCAGCTCGCACTTCGCTTGAGAACAACCAGCGCATCCTTTCAGATCTTATGGGTCTTGCAGATTGGCGGCCCATAGAGGCAGACGAACTTCCACAAGCAGAGGAGCCTTATTCCCTGTCCAGCACGGTTATATCCACCGCCGTATTGGCCCGGAACCCGGACTTCGACGTGCTCCTTCGGCAGGTTAAGGCCTCCGAGCTTACATACTGGGGGGCGTGGGCTTCGATCCTGCCCTCCCTTTCCTTAACCGCCTCGAAGGGCTTTGTCCAGGAAGAGGTTTTGCCTTCGTTCTCGGACTGGGACGAGGTGTCTGCAGATTACGGCCTAGCAATAAGCTTCCCCATAGCCGATGTTAAAGGGAAGGCGCTTTCAATAAACCGTGCAAGGCTGGAGCGTAAGAACTCGAGGATAAGTTTAGCCCGGCAGGAGCTTAGCTTCCGCCAGCGTCTGGCCGCACTACTCGCTACACAGACCTCGTCCTACAAGGGATGGGAGGTTGCGTCCAAGAACGTTGAACTGTCAAGTGAGGTTTACCGCCTCACCGCCCGAAGCTACGAGCTGGGGGCCTCCTCCCTGGCCGATCTTTTGCAGGTGGAGGCTGAGCTTGTGCAGGCCGAGCGTGCGCTGGTTCAGGCAAAAGCGGATTACTGGTCCAGCCGCGCGGAGCTCAACTACTTTCTGGGAATTTCAATGGAGGATCGATGAATAAGAAACGCCGCAAAAGGATAGGCATTTGGCTGGGAATAGCCGCAGGAGCGGTGCTTGTGTTCCTGATCGTCTGCAACGTGTTGAGCAGACGATCCGTCGCGCCCGAGGTCACGGTTGCCGAACTTACGAAACGCAGGATTGTTTCCACCGTCTCCGCCACAGGCGAGCTTCGTGCCGCCAATCAGGTGGATATCTCGGCTGAGATCCTTGCCCGCGTCTCCAAGCTCTACGTGAAGGAAGGTGATCAGGTCCGGAAGGGTCAGCTTCTGTGCGTGCTTGACGACGTTGCATTGCTCTCCAGCCGCGACCTCAGCCGTGCCAACTTCAACGAAGCCTCTGCCGCATACAAGCGAGGGGAGGCTCTCTATCGAGACACACTTATATCCCAGGCTGAGTTTGAGCGGCTGCGGACAGCATTCGAGGTGGCAAAGGCTCAACTCGATCAGAGTGAGGATAGGTTGGCAAAGACCCGGATATACGCCCCTATCTCCGGTCGTGTGGTTCGCTTGAACATCGAGGAGGGTGAGGCGGTGATGATGGGAACCATGAACAACCCGGGGACCGTTATGATGACGCTTGCCGATCTTTCAGCCATGCAGGCCAGGGTTGATGTGGACGAATCGGACGTGGTCAACCTTAAGATAGATCAACACGCACAAGTAAAGCTCGATGCGATGCCCGACACCGCCTTTAGAGCCAAGGTGACAAGCATCAGCTACATGCCCTCGACCGATTTAACCTCCGCCGCTGAGGGCGTCACCGACTTCGAGGTGATCCTTGACCTTACCGATATCGATCAGGCACAGCGCCCCGGGATGAACGTCTCCGCAGACATAACCACCGCCATGCGCGAGGATGTAATCGCCTGTCCCCTGCAGGCCATCGGCAGACGTGAAGTCGAGGGGAAGCTCTCGGAGACGGTGTTCGTTCTCGAGGACGGCAAGGCCAGACTGGTTTCCATAAAAACCGGCATCTCGGACGGACGCTCGGTGGAGGTCATCGAGGGCCTAAAGGAAGACCAGACTGTAATCACCGGTCCATACAAGGTGCTTAGAATACTGCAAGACGGAGACGAGGTTAAACCCAGCAAAGGTGAAGAACCATGGCAAAGAAGTTCCGAAGGTCCAAGGGTCAGGGTAAGGGTTTGAACCACGAGCCGGTAATCAGGCTTCAGGATCTCTCCAAGGTCTACGACGGCGGCCCTGTCGCGGTCGAGGCGTTGAAGGACATCGACCTTGAGATCCACGAGGGCTCCTACGTGGCCATCATGGGGCCTTCGGGCTCTGGCAAATCTACCCTCATGCACATCCTTGGCTGTCTTGACGTCCCTACCTATGGCTCCTACTTCCTCAAGGGACAGGAGATATCCCGCTACGATTCCGATCAGCTGGCGCGGGTACGTAACCGCGAGGTGGGGTTCGTGTTCCAGCAGTACAACCTGCTTCCCAGACTCACCGCGGCCCAGAACGTGGAGTTGCCGATGCAGTACGCCGGGGTTTCGCTTGATCGCAGAGAGGAGGTCGTGGAGAAGATGCTCGAGATGGTAGGGTTGGCCGAACGCAGCCATCACCGACCGAACGAGCTGTCAGGAGGCGAATCCCAGCGGGTGGCCATCGCCCGTGCCCTTGCCAACGACCCTGCGATCCTTCTGGCCGATGAACCGACCGGAAACCTGGATACAAAGACCGAGGAAGAGATCATGGTGCTCCTTGATGAGCTTAACGAACAGGGCAGGACCGTCATAGTCGTCACGCACGACGACAGCGTCGCTCTGCACGCAAAGCGCACCATAAATCTCCTTGATGGGAGGATAGCATGAGCTTCTTCTCCCTCCTGGGGCTGTCTGTAGTCACCCTGCTGCATCACAAGAGCCGCTCGTTCCTCACTGCCCTTGGGATAATCATCGGGGTGATGACGGTCATAACCATCCTTTCCCTTCTTGAAGGCCTCAACCGGAAGATCAAGGAGGAGTTTTCCACCCTGGGTTCTTCTACCATCTACGTCCAGAAGGTAGAATGGCAGATGGGGCCGGGACACCGCCAGCTTGATTTTGAGGAGCTCAGAAAGCGTAAGAACTTTACCGTCGAGGATGCGGAGGCCCTTGTCGAACTTCCCACCATAGAGACCGCCGTTCCCTCTATTGGTAGGGGTGTGGGCGACCTGAAACGTCTGGGTAACAAGGCGCAGAACTGCCAACTGAAGGGCACTGCCGAGGGCGGTGACCTTACAGGCAACTGGGTTGTGGAACAGGGCCGATTCATTACCCGAGAGGACAGGCTTCACCGACGCACGGTTTGTGTGATCGGTTCGTATATAGCCGAAAACCTGTTCGGTGCCGAGAACCCGGTGGAACAGACACTGGACGTGCAAGGGCACCGCTACCTGGTCGTGGGGGTGCTTGAAGAAAAGGGTGCCATGTTCGGCAATACCCAGGACAACGTGGTTATCATCCCCATATCCACCTATCTCAAGTACAACCCGCTTCCGCGGGGCTGGCGCGCCATCTGGAGCGGGCTTTCGATCGAGGCGCTGCCCAAGCCTGGGGTGCCGCTGGAGAAGGCCATGGCCGACGTGGAGGAGCTTCTGAGGTTGCGGCGCGGCCTGCACTACGACGAGGACAACGATTTCGGCATCAACACCCAGCAGATGCTTATGACCGCGATGCAGGGAATCACCAGCACCTTGTGGATAGTGATGGTGGGGATCGCCGCCATCTCCCTGCTGGTGGGCGGTATAGGGATCATGAACACCATGCTGGTCTCGGTTGCCGAGCGCACGCGTGAGATCGGCATCCGCAAGGCGGTAGGCGCGCGGGATCGCGACATCATGATCCAGTTCCTTATGGAGGCGGTGGTGCTGGCCCTGCTTGGAGGATTGATAGGCATCATAGTGGGTATAGGGATAGCCCAGCTGGTTTCCGTCCTGGTGGATTTCCTTGATGCCGCCTCGCCCTGGTGGACGGTGGTTCTGGGATTCGGCTTCTCCGCAGCGGTGGGGATATTCTTCGGCATCTACCCGGCGCAAAAGGCCTCCAAACTCAACCCCATAGACGCTATCCGCTACGAATAGTCACCCCACAAGAAAACTTCGTTTTCTTGCAGGGACCCCGGATAATACCCCACGCGGTTGCTACGCACCCGCGCGGGGACCCCAAAAACTCGTTTCGTCATCGCGAGCAAGCCAGCGGCTTGCGTGGCGATGACATATGTTGCACAATGCTGGGGTAAAGCAAAGCCTTGAATTTTCTCGACACCTGAAGATTTTCTTCTTTCCTTAACAGAGGGTGGCCAAGGTAGGAAGAGGGACTTATCATACCGAGGTTGGGTACTATTGTCTGTTCATAAAGCGCTTCGCAGGAGCGAGTGAGGGTAGCAAGTTATTCACCCCTCCCTTGATGGGAGGGGGTAGGGGGAGGGTGTGTAGGACGGACTCTACAGTCCGTCTGATTGCTAGATAAACGCGCAGACACTCTTGTCTGCGCTACATGCTGACGGAAGGTTTTTATCGGGGTCCCCGCGATATCGCGAAGCGAGATTGTACAGGTATGGAGGACGGAGGCTCCAGTCCGTAATTCCAGACACCTGACCGGCGGCACGCTGCATCACCATGTAGATGTATTCGATCACCCGCACCGACTAATATCTCTTGACAATCAATAGTAGATATGGATAATCTTAAATCATGAAGAGTGCAGCCAGGATCGTTTTGATCTACTTATCCATTTGCCTGTTCTTAGCAGGATGTAAAGGAAAAACCAAGCATGAGTATTTCCGCCACGCAAGGCTTGACAGCAGGCACCAGCTGATTGGAAGGTATCCGGTAGACTCCGCCACCGCCCAGAACATAACCTGCTACCACTTTATCTACGACGGCAAGGACCGTCCTGTTATGGTTGAGTACCTCAGAAGGGGACATCCGTACCGATCTCATAGATTCAATGTAGCTAGGATCGAAATCGAATACTGGACGCAATGGCGGATACTGTGGGTCGATTGCGAAAGATGGATATACTGGAGTGAGGACGGTGATCCTGCAAGAGATAAAAACGGAGTTAATTCATTCATGTTAGCTCGAACAAGAGGGTTGAAGAGTATTTCGAAGCAAAACAGAAACGTAGACAATAGAGAGGTATTAGGATATGAGTACCGTCTGGATGATTATGGCAGGATTGTTGAGGAGTACACCTTAGATAATTATCGAAGAAAATTTAAACTCCACCTGGATGTACCCAAGCTCCTAAAAAAATATGACCAGAATGGCAATCTGATTGAGGTTTACAAGTATGGTGATAGTACTAGTTCGGTCGTAAAACGGAGGTATAAATATGACGAGCATGGTAATCGAGTTGAAACGGAGTACCTTGACAGAGACAATAATCCTGCGGCATCTGGGAAATACGGAGCACCAATCGTTCGCCGTAAGTACGATGCGAACGGGTATGAAATTGAAGAATCGTATCATGACGAAGAAGGAGACCTGACTGAGGGAAAGCAAGGTTTTGCTTTTATCCGGCGGAAGTTTAACGATGCAGGTGACGTACTTGCTGTAAAACGCTTCGGCGTTGACGGGAAGTTGAAAGAAAGGAATGATACAGGTGTCGCCGAGATACGATATGAGTACGATGAGGAGAATCACGAGATGGTGCAGCGATATCTGGGAGTAGACGGTCAACTTGTGGAGAATAAGCCTACCGGGGTGGCCGTTAGTCGCTGGGTTTATAATGATCAGGGAAGGCTGACTGAATTAAGCTACTATGGGGTTGATGGACAGTTGAGGGATCATTACATTGAAGGGTATGCAATATGGCGCTCGGAATACGACGAACATGGATTTCAGATTGAGGAATATTGGTTTAATCATCAGGGGGAGCTAATTGAGAATAAAGATGGGTATGCAATATGGCGATGCAAGCGTGATGGGAATCACCGAATTATTGAGTCCAGTTTTTACGACAGAGATAACCGGCTCACTAAGTTCATGGAGTCTGAAATAGCAACTTACGCTTTCAAGTACGATCGCTGGGGGAATAAAATAGAAGGGAGAGTATATGGCCTTGATGGAAAGTTGGTAAATGGTGAAAGCGGGGTAGCATTTTATAAAGCCAGGTTCGAGCGTCATGGTCGGTTGCGTTGGCAGAGGCTTTACGATAAGGATGGAAATCTGGTAAAACAATAATCCTTACATAACTTGTGTTAACCAGAGACGTTTGATATCAGATAACCTGGAGCACCCGACAGGGGTAAGACTCTGTTCTACGTAGGTCGCTTTGGGGTGTCAAAACGTCAGGCGGCTTTTCTTCTTCTTTGCAGGCGGTTTCTTCTTTTCTTCCTGTTTGGGTTGCGGCTGGGACTCAGGCTTGGGCGCGGGTTTTTCTTCCTTGGGCTGGGGCTTGGGAGCAGGCTTCGGCTCAGAGGTCTCCACAGGAACGCCAGCCGCCTTCAAACGTTGCTCGTTGAGTTCGATAATCTGACCTTCAAGCTCGTGGATGCGCCGCTCAAGCGCGGATATCCTGGCACCTATGGCTGGCGAGCGCTTAAGTTCTTCCCAGGACTTCTGCTCAAGCTGCCCTTCCGTCTCCTTAAGCTCGTCCAATTTGGACTTTATTCGGTCGCGGTCCTCTCGTAGCTCGGCTATCTCCCGCTCAAGGTAGGTCTTCTCCTTTATAGCCATCTCCATGGCCGAGTGCTCCTTGCGCAGGTACTCAAGCCGCTTGTTGATATCCTGCTCTTCGCGCTCCAGGGTGCGCAGCCTGGCTTCGGTCATTGCCAGCTCACGCTTGCGCTTCTCAAGCTTCTCGGGGGAGATGTAGTCGAGATCGCCTGGTCCTATCATCCCCTCAGACGGCCTGGAATGACGGATTGCCTCATGCTGGATGATTCGCTCACGGTTATCCGAGGTTTTCCCTTGCTCTCCCTTCTTTGAACTTTCTATCTTTCCCCATACCTTTTCCTGTCCCCCCCAGGGTTGCTTTTCTTCCTTCTTCCCCTCTTTGGCGGTCTCAACGCCGCCTATTTTACCGAACTTGCGTTCAAGTTCGCGCAGCTTCTCAAGCTCCTCGTCCGAGGGCGGCGGTGTGGGTTTTTCTTCAGGCGGTTTCTTGACCTGCTTTTCTTCCTCTTCCTTTTTCTTCGCTTTGGGTGTAAACTTCGGCATATTAAAAGAATAGCGAGAATTTGGGCTTAGTCAAGGTGTAGGGAGGGCTTTCGTTAAAATAAGTTGGGATTACCGGAAACGTACATACAATCCACAGCATCGGAATAAATTGACATTTGGCGGGAAGAAATTATGATAAGTACAGAAAGGAGAAGCAAATGAACCACCTGAACTATCGTCAATATCTCAGACGTCATGGTATCCACCCCTTGCCCGTAGCGAGTGAGGGGTTGCACCCCGCATCTATCTTGTGCAGGCGAAATAGAAGTTATTTTGAAAGGGGACGAATCGATCGGCTCCTGGATGGGAAGGAATGGGAGGCCTGTACCGAGAAGGCACATATCACAACGGGGACATTTGATCGCAGATTAAGTCTGGCAGGCAGATCGAGCGTAAGTTATTTCGGCCTCCTCATAAACGGCGGGCTTTCGCACGCCAGATCCGTTGCCTATGAGATTAAGGAGGTAACCGTTCGTGAGTTCTGCGATTCGAACCTTTTGACACACAGGACCGATGATATCCGAAAATTTATCCCCTCCGCCAAGGGCGAACGATTTAAAGACTGCTTCCTGGCGGTCAGGTTGTGGTATGCAACTCGTTTCGAGGTGAATTTCGACGGCATGAGTGCGGTGGAGTTGGAGGTTGTCCTGCGTGACAAGCTGATCCAAGGCTCGCTGAAACCTCAGCTTACTTCGAAGGGGAAGATAATCGTTAGCTCCAGGCCGAGCGTACCTTTCGGCTTTACTTCGTTCGACAGACTGAAGGATATGTAAGGGGAACCCTTGGTTTTCTTCGACCTCGAGGGAAGTTCCTTGCATCTGCGTGGGTTTTCTGTAAACTAGCCAATGTCCTTAAAATTGACCTTTTTCGGTGCGGTGAGGACGGTAACCGGCTCCAAGTTCGTACTGTGCACGCGCAAAGCCTCCATACTTACCGAGTTCGGAATGTTCCAGGGCCATCGCAAAAAGGCCTTCGAGATCAACAGTCGAGTGCCTCAGGCGGCCCTTAATGCAGACGCTATGGTTTTTTCACACGCCCATATCGATCATTCGGGCAACATCCCAAGGCTCGTGGCCGCAGGCTACGCAAGACCCATATACGCCACCCCTGCCACGGTTGATCTTACCAAGATACTTCTTCTTGACTCGGCTGAGATTCAGGAGCGTGACGTGGAGTACGTGAACAAGAAGCACGCAAAACGAGGAGAGCCTGCGGTAGAGCCTCTCTATACGATCCAGGAGGCGGAAGAAGCGGCCAAGCATTTCCGTAAACTGCCCTATCATGAACGCAGGGAGCTTGCCCGGAGGCTGAGCGTTACCCTGTATGACGCAGGGCACATCCTGGGGTCGGCCCAGGTGCTCCATGAGATCGATGGCAGGCGCATACTCTTTACCGGCGATCTGGGGCAGCCTGATCTGCCTGTGGTACGTGACCCTGAGCGTGTTCCTGATCCGGACGTCATCATCTCGGAATCAACCTACGGAGGCAGGATGCATCCTCCCCTTGAGGAGGGCAAGGAGCATCTGCAGAAGATCCTGCAAGAAGCATACGATAGGAGTGCCAAGATGTTGGTCCCCGCCTTCTCGGTGGGACGCACACAAGCTCTGGTCTTCGTCATGCACCAGCTTATGGACGAGGGGCGTCTGCCCCAGATGCCCATCTGGATTGACTCCCCCCTCTCCCTTGAGGCTACCCAGGTTTTCCGCAAGCATCCTGAGTGCTTTGATGCCGAGACACGCGAGTATCTCGAGCAGGATAAAGACCCCTTCGGCTTCTTCCGCCTGCGCTACGTGAAGACCGTTGAGGAGTCTAAGGCGCTTAACGCCGTCAAGGGTCCGTGCATGATAATCGCCGCCTCCGGAATGTGCGAAGGCGGACGTGTTGTCCACCACCTAAAGAACATCGTCCCTGATGAGAAGAACCTGGTTTTGATCACCGGCTTTCAGGCTCAAGGAACCCTTGGTCGGCGCATAGTTGAAGGAGCCAAGGTTGTGAGACTTTACGGCGAGGAGTATCCTTTAAACTGCCAGGTCCAGGTGCTCAACGAATACTCCGCACATGCGGATAAAAACGATCTTCTGGATTTCTTCCGCGGCTATAACCCAAAGAAGGTAAGAGAGGTATTCCTTGTGCACGGCGATGAGGATCAATCTAAAGCGCTTGCCGAGGCTGTTTCAGAGTTGGGCTATGAGAACGTCCAGATTCCGGAGGTAGGAGAAACCTTTGATATACGCTGAGGAGAAGCAAAAGGACCCTCTGCTTGAGGAGTTTTTGAACTACCTGGTTGCAGAACGGGGGCTTTCTGCAAACTCGGTAGAGGCTTACGGGCGTGACCTCGACCAGTTCGTATCCTATCTCAGCGAGAGAGGCAAAGAGATATTGGATGTGACCTCCAGACTACTGCGTGGTTATCTTGCGAGACTTGCCGAGGCGGGCCTTGCCCCCCGCTCGGGGGCACGAAAACTCTCCGCCATCCGTATGTTTTTGCGCTATCTCAACGATACAGGCAGGCTCTCCGGTGATCCTGGCGAGAATATCTCCGGACCGAAGCTGCCTCGCAAGCTGCCCGAGGTGCTTTCCGTGGAGGAGGTCGAGAGGGTTCTGGAAGCGGCCCACTCATCTATGGATAAGGTGAAATCCCAGCGTTCTGATACAGAGATAAGACGTGCTATTGCTTTAGCCCTACGAGATCATGCTATGCTTGAAGTGCTATATGGAGCTGGTCTCAGGATATCGGAATTGATCAACTTGAAGATGGGCGATCTATATCTGGAAGAGGAATTTTTGAGAATTATCGGTAAAGGGGATAAGGAGCGGGTAGTTCCTCTGGGAGAACCTGCGATAAACGCGGTGAGACGTTACCGGGATGGTGTCCCGGGGCGCTCCACCCTCCTTAGGACAAGCAGCCAGGCAAAGAACGTCTTGTTCCTGAACGTGCGCGGTGGGCAACTTTCTCGCATGGGCGCATGGAGAATCATTCATTCCTACGTCCAGGCGGCCGGGATCAAGGGCCACGTTACCCCTCACACCTTCCGTCACTCCTTTGCCACGCATCTTCTGGAAGGCGGAGCAGACCTGCGGGCGGTGCAGGAGATGCTGGGGCACGCGGACATCTCCACAACCGAGATATACACCCACGTGGACCGTTCCTACCTGCGCGAGGTCTACAAAACCTTTCACCCGCGCGCATGAGCGAGCTTGGTCGCGAGGAGTTCGAGCAGATCGTGAGGGAGACGATTGAGGGACTGCCGGCAAAATTCAAGCAGGCTTTAGACGAGCGCAACATCGTTATCGCGGTCAAGGATATCCCTGACGCGGCCGACCCACCAGCGTTTATGGGTGGTCGGGTTCTGGGTTTCTACCACGGCGTTCCGCTTCGTCGGAGAGGGGCAACGGGTTACGGTCTTTGGCCGGATCGGATCGTTATCTACAAATCTCTGATTGAGCGCTACGCCAGTGCACCTTCCGAGATCAAGGCGCTCCTGCGCCGCGTTGTCCTTCACGAGATAGGCCACTTCTTCGGGCTCTCCGATGCCGAGCTGCGCCGCCTCGGTTACTAAAGATCCTCCTTTTGTCCTTCGGACAAAAGATCGGAAAGACAACAATGAAGCCGACCTTTGACCGGCTCTGATTCTTTCTCTGCGATCTTTTCTGCGTAGCAGAAAAGGAGCATTTGACTCCGGGGTTCCCGCGAGAGTGCGGAGCAATCTCGTGGGGTGAAAAAAGGGGTCCCCGCGACGGTGTGTAGCAACGTCGTGGGGTATAGTGCCGGGGGCGGGACTTGAACCCGCACGGAGTTACCCATACGCCCCTCAAACGTACGTGTCTGCCAATTTCACCACCCCGGCAACGATCATAAATATAACTGATTAAAGCCGGAAGTCAAGCCAGCAGGTCTTGACAAGCTTCACTCCAGGGGTATTCTTCTGTATTAGGATGAAATAAAGCACGTTAGGAGGTGCACAATGAAGAAAGTCTCTGTGGCTGTGATTGTACTGGTGTTGGTTGTGGGTATGGGAGCGTTCGTAGGCTGCAAGCCGGAAGATACCGACCCCCCTGAGATAAGCATTGTCGTTGAGTCAACCGATAACTACAGGTCGGAGATAGACGGTGATGTCATCAAAGGAGTGGCGAAGGTAATCGCAACAGCCACTGACGACGTTGGTGTTGATACGGTCAAGTTCTTTGTAAACGATGAATACGTGAGATCATACTTAACCGAACCCACCGGTGGAAGTGAAAACGAGTACGTCTACGAGTGGCAAACCCAGGAACTTGAAGACAGCGTGGTATACACCATCAGCGCGAAAGCATACGATGCGGCTGGAAACGAAGGGGTCTCCGAGTCCCTTTCCTGCCTCATCAGGATCCCAAACGATCCCCCCAACAAGGCCAATTTGATGGCTCCAGAAAACGATAAAACACTTCAACTGGCTTCCCTGATTATGAAGTGGCAGGGTAGTGACCCTGACAAGTACCCGAAACAAGAACTGACCTTTGAGGTTTGGTTTGGCGAGGGGAGTCCCGGCAACATAAAGTTGGTATACGAGACTAATAAGGGCACCGTCCCTGATACGGGCTCGTGGGGAACCTCTCAGTGGGACAAAGATCCTCCGTATCTACGTCCTGAAACGCATTACTATTGGATGATTCTAACAAGGGATCCCTACGGTCAGGAGTCCGAAAGCGAGGTCTTTCACTTTGAGCGAGGCGAGAACAGGATCCCGTCAGTCTATTCGCCAACTCCCCCTGACACTTTCGCACCTATAGATCCTCCAGCCAGCGGTTTTGTAAAACTGCTCTGGCGCCCCAATGATTTCGACGTTGACCCACTTATCTACGATCTCTACTTCGCGCCCGATCCGGAAAAGGATACAGTCTTCGTTTCAGATCTGGAGAAGCGGGATAGTTTGATGACGGCTGCGGAGTATTCGGTAGAGGTATCGGCGGGTGTTACCTACTACTGGTACCCGGTTCCCACGGATTTATGGGGAGCAACTCAAGATACGGCGGGCTTAGAGCCCTGGCGCTTTGTCGTCAGCGAAGAGTAGTTTTCTTCCAGTGGAAAGTAGCTTCACTGGTAGTCAAAGGGAGTCCACACTCTCCGTATAGAGAATTCAAGACAAGTAAGGAGCGGCCTGAGGGCCGCTCCTTCACCTTTTGAGTTAGAAATAGAACCTGAAGCCTACCCCGCCGCCGAAATCGAAGCCCAGGCCAGGATACAGGAGCAGAAGCGGATCGATCTCGACAAAGAAGCTTATCGGTTCGTAGATGTACTCAAGACCCAGCGGGATTCTTCCGGAGAGGTAGATCTTGTCAATCGGTCGTTCGTCTGATGGAGATACGGCTTCAAATAATCCGCCTGCTCCTATGTAGGCGGCAAGGAATCCAGACGACACGTCTATAGGATGGTTGTACAGGTATCCTGCCTGCAGAGCAAACAGATCCTCCTCGAAGTTCCAACCGAGTGCAGCGTCAATAGCATCCTTCCTCGAGAGCCAGAACTTACCTGAGAGTCCTGTAGGTTTTCCCAAAACAACCCCTGCCCCTATGCTCCCGTGATCTGCGTGTGCGGCTGATGCTGTCCCTGAAAACGTAATTGCGCACAGCAAAGCCAGTAAAAACACATGCTTCATCTTGCCTCCGGTTTTTATCCTAGAGCATATCCCACCTGGAGGATTTGTCAATCGTTTTACTGCATCTTGGCTTGCAGCCTTGACAAGTTCTTAATGGGGAGTATGCTATCATAATGAAAAGACAGGGTATGGGGCTTGCGGGTAAGCTGGTTATAATCTTTAGTGCGCTCTACGGTCTGCTGTTAGCGGGAGTTCTGGTGATGTCGGCTCACTTCTTTATCAAGGCCAAGGAACGTGACGCTCAATACAGGGTGCTCGATGTTATCAATACCCTCCGTATTGCCCGTAACCAGATGCCTGATGCGGAATTTGGTGCATATCTTTCCGAGATCTTCTCCAGTCGTTTTCGTGCCGCGGGTTACGATCTTGATCTTGTTGAGATCACGATAGCTTCAGCTGATACGGTTTTAAGCGAGAAGCGCCAGACGCCGGAAGGCGGCCGCAGACAGCGCTACCATGCGGAGATACGAAACGCACAAACGGAGGAGGCGGCTTATACCATAGATCTCGTCTACTCGTTGGCCAATCTTGAGCGGGGGATATGGGATTTTGTCTGGCGGATTGTTGTTGTAGGTGGGGCTGCGTTCGCGGTAGGGATAGCGCTGATTCTTCTCTTCGCACGCAGAAGCACAAAACCTCTGCGTACACTTGCCTCGGCGATGCAGGAGGTGGGTAAAGGGAATCTGGCTGCCCGCGTCACCGTTAAATCAAGAGACGAGGTGGGTGTTCTGGGGGAGGCGTTCAACTGGATGATGCGCGGGCTGGAAGAAGGCGAATTCGTTAAGCGCATCTTCAAACGCTACGTCACCCGCCAGGTGGCGGAGAAGATACTCTCCGAAAAGGAATTCGTTAATCTTAAGGGTGATCGGCGTGAGGTCTCGATTCTCTTTGCAGACATCCGGGGCTTCACTAAGTTCTCCCAGCACATGTCGCCGGAGGAGATCATCGCCCTGCTTAACCACTACTTCGCTCCCATAATTGATGTTATAATCGAGAATGAAGGGGTGCTGGATAAGTTCATAGGAGACGGGTTTCTCGCTTTCTGGAATGCGCCTCTGTCGCAGAAGGACTACGCTTTGCGGACATGCCAGGCGGCCATCGGGATACAGCGTGTGATCGCCAGATTGAATTTCCAGCGTGAGAACGAAGGCAAGGTCCAGATACAGATGGGGATGGGGATACATACGGGCACGGCCATTGCTGGCAACATCGGCTCTTCCCGCAGGATGGAGTATACAATCATAGGGGAGAGCGTTAACTTCGCCGAGCGGTTGCAGGAGGCGGCTATGCAGGGTGAGATACTTGTATCCGGCCGTACCCGAGAGCTTGTGGGCGATCGTTTGATGTTTGCCCAGCGGCGTCTAAAGATAGAAGATTACGGGAATGCTGAGATAGATGTATTTGAACTACTTCAACCCAAGGAGGTTAAAACATGAGGAAGTTATTGGTGCTTCTTGCTTTATGTGTGCTTGGGGGAGCGATTTTTTGCCGGAAAGCGAAGGAAGAAAAGATAGTGGTCATAATCCAGGATGAGACCTCGAAAGATACCACCGCGCAGCACGTGGTAGATACTATAGTAGACACGGTGGTTGTGGTGGATACTGTGGCCGTTCCGGATACCCTATTAAAGAGCGAGGGCGGCGTTCGCACCATGAGCCTTACAGGGGCTGTGGTGCTGTTGGAGCACGATCTTTCCCGTGGGGACGCCAAGCGCTTACTGCGTCACATAGAGGCGTTAGGGGATGCGGTTACCGCCGAGCTTGAGGAGATCGAGTCGGCCAGTGGCAACGAAGAGGGGGATAAGGAGGTAGAAAAGGCCGCGGGTGAACGCAAACGGACGCTTAATGTTTTCCTGATGAAGCTCTGGAGCCTGAAGCGTGCGGTGAAGGATTTTGAAGTAAAGGGTATCCCTCGTGAAGAGATAGAGAATATTAAACCGACAATAGATGAGCTTGGCTCCCTGGCGCGCCGGATCGAAGGGAAGAAAGGCTAGATCAAACCAGCCGTATCCAAGATCGCTTTGAGGAAAGCCCAGTCTGGCTCAAGGGAGATATACTACATTCCTTGAATAATAGCCAACACCTAACATTCCAAGGGTCTCTCCGCAGTCTTTAATTCCTTGAGCTTCCGAGCTTACTTCTCCTCGGGTGCCTTGGCTTTCAGTTGGGCAAGGATGGCTTCTGTATCCCACACCTTGAGCGTGCGGTCATCTCCGCCTGTATAAAGCCTGGTGCCGTCAGCTGAGATTGCACAGGTACGGATGGCTCCATCATGCGCCTTGAATCGTCCGACTTCAACGATTCCCAGCCTGAATACCCCGCCGCTTTCAAGACCTTTCTCCTTGGTTGTATCAACCGGCTCGGTACGCTTCAAGAAGACAACCTGTCCCTCCTGGTCCACGGCCACCATCCTTGAGCCGTCCGGCAGGAACACAAGGTCGAGCACGTTTCCAAGATCGCTCTGGTACCAGCCTACGGAGTGGAGCTCTTCCCCTACCCATCTCCATCCCTTAACGAGTTTATCGGTGCCTCCGGTAGCGAAGTATTCCCCGTCGGGTGAAAAGGCTATCACCGTCAGGTAGCCGTAGCTCTGTTTGGATTTGAAGGATACGGTGTCCTCCACATCCGCGATATAGAACAGGCTGTCGCGTCCTGTGGTGTAAAGCTCGGACGTTCCGGGTCTGAACTTCAGATCGGTGACCACCCCGGTGTGTCCACTGAACTTGCCGAACCGTTCGCGTTTAGCCACGTCCCAGACTTCTACCTCGCTGCCAGTGAAACCCGCGGCCATGAAGCGTCCGTCGGAGGAAAAGTCTACGCTGGTGACCGCACCGTTGAAGAGTACTATCGAGTCGACGAGTTGGTCCCTACGCAAGTCGTTGACTGTTAACACCTCGTCTGCGCTGGCCACCGCGAGGAGAATGCCGTCGGGTGAGAAGGCAAGGTCGTTGATGATGTGGCGGTGTCGGCGAATCTTCTTTATGGGTTCGCGCTCAACCGGATCCCATATCATAACAAGGCTGTCTGAAAATCCTATGGCCAGATTCGTGCTTGAAGGATCAGAGGCTATTATAAATATGCGGCCTGGGAAGGTATCGGTGACAATAGGATCGCCTTCGTAGATTATGTGCACCGGTTTCTTGCCGCAGCCTGCAATGGCCAAGACAAATGTGAGGCAAACCAGTAACCTCTTCATACAAACCTCCAACTTAACGTTTGACTTTTGCCAATAATACTCCTGAAAGACCAGAAAACAAGACATTCGGGAGCCAGGCGGCAAGCCATGGCGGCAAAACGCCTGCGTACCCGAAGGCTCGCGACGCCTGGATCGCACCCCAGTAAAGGAAACTCAATAAAAGCCCCAGACCGATCCCCAGGGATATGTTGCCCTTTCTGAGCAGGGTAGCTGCAGCCAGCGAGATTACCGTTACGATTACAACAACCAGGGGGGATGAGAAGCGGAAGTGCTGCTCGACAAGCTCCACCGCCACGTTTGACCCTGCAGCTCTCATGCGTTGTATGTAGTCTCCGAGTTCACCAACCCCCATCTCGTCGGTTCCCTTGGTGCGAACCCCAAGCTCTTCAGGGGTCTCCGTAATCTCAGGCAGCGAACGGCTGGGGTAACTTTTGAACCCTGTTTCCTCCTTACTGAAATCGTGAATCTCAACCCGCTCTCCATTCCAGCCTTCTTTTGATGAGTATCTTGCGCTTTTTACGCGAATACTACGTTGGATCTTTCTTTCGGGGTCAAGTTCCCATATCACGAGGTCCAAGGCAAGGCTGTCTGAGATGCGAAGCTGGCGGATGTAGTAAACACGGCCACTCTCCGAAAGATAGAGAACCCGGTTCTTTATCTCTTGACGTTTCGGTTTGCGTTTTTCTATGGCTTCAGTCTTGTATTCCACAAAACGGGTCTTTACGCGGGGAGCGAGGGACTCACCTCCAAGGAACGCAAGAGCGGCTACGAAGAGAGATACGGCAAGGAACACCGCAAACAAGCGATAAAGATTTACCCCGGAGGCGAAAAGGGGTACAAGCTCGTTCGACCGAATAAGACGTCCGATCACCATGAACACACCCAATGCAAAACCCACCGGCAGGAGCAGTTCAACCGTCGCTGGAAGATCGTAGACGTAGTAAAGTAATATCTCCACTGCCGCGGCCTTATAGCGCAGGAAGTAGCCCATTCGTTCAATAAGGTTGATCAGATCATAGATAACCACCACCGTCACCAGCCCCAGCAGGGCAAAAAGGATGAACTCACGTGCGAGGAAACGATCGATGCGGCTCATCGGCGCAGTCTCCACAGGAAGAGGGAGTTCTCGAAAAATACCTCCCCAAAGATCTCCACTGTGAACGGGAGAAAGATGAGGTTTGGCATCCACATCGCGATCCATGCGACCAATTTGCCTGACTTGGCAAGGTTCTCTCCGCCAATGAGAAGGATGTAGTAGAATGCAAAGAAGATAAGGCTCAATACAATCGCAAGCCCGATTCCACCTCGACGAAGCTTGCCTCCAAGGGCAGCCCCGAAACACAGGAAGATAATCCCAGCAATCGCAAAGGCAATAGACTTGTGTATCTCGGCCCGCAGGCTGTTGATCCTTCGCCCCAGGCTCTCGATGCGACGACCGAGCTCCTCACGTTTAATCTTGTTGCTCCCCACTTCTGTGAGTTCTGCTTCGTATTCCCCTGTCTTCTCTCTGTTTTTCTCTATATCCGCCGCAAGCATTGGAAGGGTCATCTCCCTTTCCGAACGCCTGCTGCGTTCCCGCCTTATAAGTTCGGTGTTCATCTCAAGGTTGATTACCTGCGTGTCCGATTGGATGCGCCGGTAGTTATCCCCCACCTGTTCGTGGATCTCGCTCCCGTAGAGAGTCATTATCATGTAGCGTTCGTCTGCGGTGACCTCAAGTTTGCCCTCGGGTGCCGTGATCATCGTGGGAACCGTGCTCTTCTTTACATATACCATCACATCGTAGATCCTGGAGCGGCGCTCGTCCTTTCGGGCGATGTATATGGTGTAGCCTGGGAAATCTTCGTTAAAGAGCCCCTCCTCAATACGCGCCGTAGGCTTCTTGCTCGAGACGTCCGCGAGCATGTTCCTTACACGGTGGTTGGCCTCAGGCAGCAGGAAGAGATTGAAGTAGACCATGACTCCTGCAAGCAATGCGGTAAACCAAAGCATGGGTACAAAAACCGAAAAGAGTCTCACCCCTGCAGAACGCAAGGCAAGTATCTCGTTGTCCTGAGCCAGCCTGCCGAAGGTCATCATCGCACCTGCAAGTGATGCGAGTGGAACCGACATGGCCATTACAAAGGGCAAGGTGTAGAGGAGTATCTCCAAAACGTGCTGCAGTGCCAGGCCTTTGCGGATGATAAGGTCTACAAGCAAAAAAAACCTGTCCATGAGGAACACCCCGGTAAGCACCGCCCAGGCAAACACAAGAGGGACGAGGTACTGCCGCAGAACGTAGCGCGGGAATCTCCACATATTGGATAATACTTCGCTTGCAGGGCTCTGTCAACGAGGGCTTTAGCTGACTTATTGACATATCAGGAATACCCTTTATGATTCAACATGCCTCACGGTTCTGGTGCTGCGAGAAAGCTCCTCTCTGTCGTAGGGGCTCGCCCTCAGTTCATCAAGGCGGCGATGCTTTCCCGGGCTCTTGCCGAAATTCCCGATCTTGCACACCTTCATCTTCATACCGGTCAACACTACAGCCCGGAGATGGCCCAGATATTCTTTGACGAGCTTGATTATCATCCAGATTTCGATTTAAAGGTAGGTTCGGGAACTCACGCCTATCAGACAGGAAAAGCACTCATCGAAATCGAAAAGGTTCTGCAGGACGAGAGACCCGATCTTGTTATCGTTTACGGAGACACCAATGCGACCCTGGCAGGAGCCTTAGCCGCGGTAAAGCTCCACATTCCTGCAGCTCATGTGGAGGCCGGGCTGCGCAGCGGCAACCGCAGGATGCCGGAAGAAATAAATCGCATAGTGACCGATGCGGTTTCGGAAATTTTGTTCAGTCCTACACCGACCGCCCTCGCCAATCTTAAAAGTGAAGGACGGATCGAGGGGGTGATTCACACCGGCGATATCCTTTTGGATACCCTTCATTATTCCCTGCCGCGGGCTCACGAAACCTCGGATGTGCTCGATCGTTTGGCGTTGAATGATCAGCCCTTCTGGCTTTTAACCATGCATCGTCCTTATAACGTTGACGACGAAAACAAGCTTGGAATGATCATCAAAGCATTTATCCGCGAAGATCGCCCCCGTATCATTTTTCCGTGTCATCCGCGAACCGCCAAGACACTGGATAAGCTTTCCTCTCACGATCTGGATAACATCGACGTAATCCCTCCGGTATCCTATCTCGACATGCTTGTGCTGGAGGAACATGCACAGCTTATCCTCACCGATTCTGGAGGCGTTCAGCGTGAGGCGTATTCCCTTGCGCGTTCCTGTTTTACTCTTCGTGAAGAGACTGAGTGGCCGGAAACGCTTGGGGAAGGATGGAATCATCTGGTGGGGACTGAACCGGAGTCTATCCTTAAGGGGATAGATAAGATTACGCTTCCGGATCGGCCACCGGATCTTAAAATATTCGGTGACGGTAAGGCAACGGAACGAATGAAGCAGGAGATACTTAAAGCCCTGGGCTTATAAGACCTTATGGCCTTAAAGGATTTCAAAAGTCTCACCAAAGACACGTTGATATACGGAATCGGCAACGCCAGCGACCGTTTGATCAGAATCGTGCTGCTCCCTCTTTACTCCGCCTATCTCCCTATCGCGAGTTACGGGATTCGCAACTTAACTATACCCCTTTACGAAGTCCTTAAGATTATTATTCTGCTTTCAATCGAACAGGCAGTTATAGCCGATTTCTACAAAGCCAAGACCCCTGAAGAACGCCGAACTGTTATTTCTACCGGATTCACCTTCAGTTTAATAACCTCTCTTTTAATAGGCGGGTTGACTTTCCTCTTTGCCCCACAACTGGCACGACTCATGGCTTTAAACACCCCGGATGCGGTAGCTATACTTCGGCTGTTTGCAATTTTTACCGCGCTGACACCACCCAGCTTTATTTTCCTTTCCTTCCTGCGCTGCGAGAGACGTCCGGGCGTCTACACTATCTTTACAATAGCCAAGTCTCTGGTCAAAGTGGGGTTGATGGTTATCTTCCTCGTGGTTTTGAAAAGAGACCTTGTGGGGCTATACCAGGTAGATGTGATTATGGCGCTGGTGTTCTTCTTACCAGTGACAGCAATCGTATATGTTTATACTCGAGGAATCAAGTTTTCTTTCAAGAGTTTGAGAAGCATGTTCGGTTATGCACTGCCTTTGGTTCCCAATATGGCCTTTTTCTGGATCAGAACCATGTTGGATCGTTGGATTATCAAGCCCATGCTGGGCGAGGGGGCAGTTGGCGTGTTCGGTTTCGCGGTGAACATCTCTCACTTGATATCTTTCCTGCTAGTCTCCACAATAAACTTGGCATGGATCCCTTATGCTTTTTCCATAAAGGATAAACCCGACTATCCCAAGATAAACGCCCGGGTACTTACTTACACGTTGTTCTTGAGTGGATGGGCTTTGGTGGTATTGGGAGGTGGAGCTACAGAGCTGGTTCAGGTGATTGCAAGAAAGGCTGAATACTGGGCTTCTGCTTCTCTCATTCCCATCCTCTTGGTGGCGATGTGTCTTATGGGTACTTTCCACATCGTCGGTACACCATGCCAGGTAAAGAGGAAGACAGCTTATTTCACGATAACCTCTATTGCAGGGGCGGCGATAGTCGTAGCCATGAACCTTTTTTTGCTGCCCAAGATGGAACTCTTTGCCTCGGCATTGGCCTGGGTCGCTTCCTATGGCGTCATGCTTATCTTTATGCTTTTCTTCAGCCGTAAGCTTATAAAAGTTCCCTACGAGACAAAGAGACTTGTTCTTATTTCAGTCTTAGCTCCGGCAATAACCGCTGGTCTATTCTTTTGGAACCCTGCGGTTTTCCCCTCGTGGTTGACTTTTCTTATCAAGTTAGGCGGGGGAAGTGTTGTTTATATGGGTGGCCTCTTGCTGTTCGGCTTCCTTCTCCCTTCCGAACGCAATTACATCTTGAAAATGCTTCGCATCAAGAGAAACAAAGGTTAGAGAACCTCAGTTTGACTCCTCTAGAGTTGTAGGTATAATTTAAATGATGAAGAGGACATTGAGCCATCATTTCAGAATAGAATCAAACGCAAGGTCTATTGATTATCCTTCAGTGAGAAAGAAAAGATCACCTCATATCCTCATGTTGGTCTCAAAGGGTCATTTCCCCCCAGACAGAAGGGCGGCAGCTACTCGCCTCCATTCTCGGGCGAAGTATTGGGGACGTTTGACAACCGTTAGTGTTGTCTCCCCCGAGTATAGTCCTCCGGAGGGTGATTACCGCCGGATTCAGTTTCCTCTTATAAGGCGGCGTCTGGATTTTCTTCGTCTTCCGTATCTCTTCCCCCGGTTGTTGCGTATTGCTCGAAGATTGGATCCTGACATCATTTATGTAAGTTACCCAATAGCGTGGCAGTTGCTGGAAGGATATCTTTTAGCTTTTCGGCTCAGATGCCCGCTGGTTGTTAGTATAGCAGACTTCCCGAGTATGAGCAATTCAGTAACTGAAGGATCTTTGAAGCGTCGCATCTTCAACGCCTTGATGCAATTTATTACTTATCACGTTTCACGGAAGGCATCACGTATCGTAGCCGTCACCGATTACTTAAGGCAGGATTTGATCAAAACCCTTGACTATCCTCCCGAAAAGATCTTTGTGATCCGCAACGGCAGCGAGGTGGAGTTGTTTGCAAAAGCACTTAAAGTTAAGAAGGAGTTCGATCTCGTCTATTCAGGTGTGATCGACGGCTACGGTCGTGACCCTAATGCGATGTTGCTTTACTTTCGATATCTTGCAGATCTTTACCCTTCTTTGAAGACCCTTTTTATTTCCTATATTATCCCGTCGATTAAAAATGAAATTCTTCGAGGAATTCAGGAACGTAATCTGAACGATAATGTGATATTTGAGGATATGGTATCTCCTGAAGAGCTCCCAGAATATTTAGGTCGTTCGCGTTTGGGGTTTAACTCCTTCATACCCAAACGTACCTCTTGTATTGGAGCAGTAGGCGCCAAAGAATACGAGTATCTGGCAGCGGGTCTACCGGTTGTGGGATTGATGGATCCGGATTTTTACATAGAGAGTAAGCGATTGACCGTTGACAATAAGGTAGGTATCTTACATCAAGATCCGAAGCGGTTGGCGGAGGAAACAGCGGCTTTGCTTAAGAACCCCTCTAGATTGCGCAGAATGTCGAGGAAAGCAAGAGCCGTAGGTGAGCGTTTCGATCGGCGACAGCAGGCCGAGGAGTGTTTCTACAAAGTTATTTTGCCAGCGTATAAGACTTCCAGTTCTATAAGATAAAAGAAATGCTTTCCCTATCGATAATCATTTGCACAAAAGACAGACCCCGGCAACTTGGTCGTTGTTTAAAAACTATTGTCGGACAGACTTCGCCTCCAGATGAGATCATCATCGTTGACGCCTCCAGCAACGATGCAGCCTTCGCGGTGGTCAATTCATTCAAGGAGGGGTTCTCAAAACCTGTCTTTCGTTACGTTCACACTCGCCCTAGCACCGCCTACCAACGCAATGTAGGATTCGATATGGCGAGAGGTGAAATAGTGGGTTCGGTGGACGATGATACGGAACTTGCACCGGACGTGTTGGAAGCGGTGAGAGGTGTCTTCGCAGATCCACAGAACAAGGACGTAGGGGGTGTCATGCCGCGAATCATAAATCCTGATGACGACAAGCGGAGCCCGTGTTCTATTCAAACCGTGTTCAAGAAGACATTTCTATTGACCCATAGTTTTGCTTCTAGGGTGCATGTTCTACCGTCGGGTTATCCAGTGTTTGCTTTCCGCAGAGAAGACCTCACCGAGGCTCAAGAAGCGGAGGTGTTGAACGGGTTGTATTTCTACCGCAGAGAGGTTGTGCAAAGATTCAGATTCTATGAGGGATTCTCCGGCTACTCCTTCATGGAGGATGTGGAGCTCGCATCGCGCATCGCTCGACAATACAGGCTTCTTTACCTTCCTACGGCACGTGTGCTTCACCTTCACGTATCTGCAGGACGTATTGATAAATATACGCTTTACAAGCAGATAGTCGAGAATCACCATTATTTCTTTACAGGAGTGGTGAGACAAACCTTCTTTAATCGATTGGCTTTCTTTTGGGCAAATCTGGGTGTATTTATAACCACTTTATGTAAAAAGCCCAGGTGGGGAAGATATGGTGCTGTTACCGGCTTCCTTGCAGGTTTTCGCTCCATCCTTAAACGTCAGCGTGATACGCGCTATCACTCCACGGTCAAAACTGCCCGACTCTGAATAGCCTTTATTCTTCTATCTATACGTGGGCGCTAAGGGCCTTCAGCGCAACAAGAGGAAGCGAGAGGTTTTCGATCTTGTCCCTGTGTCGAGTCTTAAGAAGTAGACCCCGTTAGAGAGATTGGATAGATTCCAATTCACTGAGCCTTCGGAGGCAGGTAAACCCTCTTTCATAATCCGAGCGCCGAGAACGTCGTACAGGGTAAGCTCACCTTGATTCCCCTCAGGAAGGGCATAAGTAATGCGGCAGAACGATTTTGTCAGACAGGCGACCTCCAGGTGTAATGACGACGGTTTTTTCGGCCCCTCATTTATGCCTGCCGCTTTGTTCAACCGCACGATCAATGTGTCGTTAGCGTGACGCTCGTCCTCAGGATGCGACAGGGCCAGGGTGAGCACAGCCGAATCAGGCACAAGCCAGTCAAATACGAGCGTTATCGTGTCCATCCCAAGGAAGGCAAGGTCTGATTCAGCCGAACCCGAAGCGCTCCCAGAAAGTGTTACAGAGACCCCGGAGAGCGGCTGGCGGCCATAATTTGAAACCACCGCCACCAGGTCCATCCGGGTTCCCTCCTCTATCTGATCACCGTCGTGGAGTCCGATGATCTCTAAAGCGCCTGCATCGTAGTCGTAAACTTCTCCTATCAACCGGTCCAGGCCCATCATGCAGAGATAGGCCGAGACCCAGGTCATGTCCGTGGTATCCGCGTCCTGGGTGGTGGCCATTATCCCGCCGTCATTATCGGTATCGTAGGATAGAAGCTTGTGGGTCAGCCAGCGGTGGTGCCGGGCGTATTGCGGGTCGTGGGAGATATCGTACATCGCGCCGTGGCCGTTGGCAAACCCCACGTTCCAGGAGTTGTCCCAGGAGAAATAGTCGTTGGCATACCAGGTCTGGAAGGTATCAAGGTAGGGGCCGTTTGCCTCGATCCATTCCTTGCCTCTGAGACTATCTCGCTGAAAGGCGGAGTTGCAGATGCCCCAGACTACGGTTCCGGCAGACATCGCCCACCTTTCGTCCCCGAGCCTTGCCTCGATCTGGGGTTCGATGAAGCTGAGCAGGCTGTCGGCGAACGAGCACGCACTGTCCCGGGCCTCGCCGTCTTCTCGCTCCACCCCGTAGGAGTACAACCAGCCAGCACACCAGCCGGTGACGAAGCGGTTGACCATGTTCCAGATGTTCATGGGATGAAACTTCATGAACTCCGCACAGGAATCGGCATACCACCTGTAGGCGTCGTCAGCATACACCGCGCGGTAGCGCTGCTCCGCCGCCACGCCCCACGCGCAGTTGTGGTTGCGGTAATAATGGGCACCCGGCTCACCCTCCTCCTGCCAGGCGGGGAAGTTGGAGCAGTAAAACCATGCTTTGTCGATATTCTCCCGGAACCTGGCCGTATCTCCGGTAAATTCCCCGTAGCGCGCCCACACCCAGATCGCCTCCAGGGTGTTGTCGGTCTGGATTACCGGGCGCAGAGGGCCTGTTTCCGCCTCTATCATCCCGCCGTGATCTGCAGAATCCGGATCGTTAAGCTGCCATTCGGCGCAGAACCCCGCAATCTGTGCAAACTCGTAAAGATAGTTGAAGCGCAGTTTCAATGGATTCATGGTGTCCGGCATCAGAGAAGAGGGAATTGCCTCCCTGGGGTATGGACCTTCCCTCATCGGAGCGGTTGCCCAAAGTGAGCCGCATAAAATCAGCCCTCCCATAATCAACACCACTTTTTTCATCAGTCGCCTCCTTTGCTCTATCCTAACTCAACCCCCTAAGATGTCAAGTCTCCTCAATTGACAGGCGGCTAATCTTTATTATGATTAGGGAATGACTGAACTCAAAGATTATCGGAATCTGTTCCCATCCTTAAATCAGGAGCGAGGAGGCCGCCCGCCGATCTATTTCGACAACGCCTGCATGACCCTTAAACCTCAGCCGGTTATTGATGCTATCCTTGATTACTACAACCGATATCCGGCTTGCGGCGAGCGCAGCACCCACTGGTTCGCTGCCCAGGTGGATAGAGGGGTCGAGGAGTCCAGACAAGCCATAGGGAAGCTTATCGGCGCATCGAGCGTAAAGGAGATCGTATTCACCAAGAACACCACCGAGGCGATCAATCTGGTGGCCCAGTCGCTGCGATGGAATCCTGAAGACGTTGTTTTAACCACCGACAAGGAGCACAACTCCAACCTCTGCCCCTGGCAGGAGCTTGTTGAACGGGGTATCGTATCAAAGCACCGTGCCATACCTGCAGATGAGCAAAACAGATTTCACCTGGAGGCGTTCCGTAAGGTCCTGGAGGAAGAGGGGGGCAAGGTGCGGATGGTGAGCCTTTGCCATTCATCGAATCTTGACGGTACGTCGATCCCTGATGAGGTGATAAGGGAGGTGGTGAGGCTTACCAGGGCTCAAAACCCTGGCGCGTTTGTTTTCCTTGACGCTGCACAGAGCGTGCCTCATAAGGTGGTCAACGTTTCTGAGCTGGGTGTTGACTTTATCGCCTTCTCTGTGCACAAGATGTGCGGACCTACGGGTGTAGGGGTTCTTTACGGTCGCAAGGAGCTTCTAAACGACGAGTCGGTGATCCAGCCTTTTATCGTTGGCGGTGGCACGGTGGAGGACACCCATCTTTTTGGGCATCCTCGCTACTTCAAGGCTCCGTACAAGTTCGAGGCCGGCTTGCAGAACTACGCGGGCATCATCGGCGCAGGTGCGGCCGCGCGGTTCCTTGCCGATGTGGGTCCTGAACGCATCGCGGAACATGAACGGGTGCTGAACCGTGCACTCACCGAGAGACTCCAGGGGTTCCCTGAGATCAAGATACTGGGGCCGCGCGATCCGGACGAACGCTCAGGGATATGCACCTTCTATCTGCTCAAGCCGGCGACGCGTTTTTCGGATTCAGAGCCTGACATTGACGAGAAGCTTGACGCCAGAGCAAACATCATGATCCGCAAGGGAACCTTCTGCGTCCACTCCTGGTATCACGCACACGAAGAGCAGTTCGATGCGTTCTGGGAAGGTTTTCGTCCCACACTCTTCCGCGCTTCCTTCTATCTCTACAATACGCTCGAAGAGGTTGAGCTCTTTGCTTCTACGATGAGTCGGATACTCGAAGAGATCGCCGACCTGCCTACCTTTGCAGGAGGCTGAGTTGGCGGAAGAGCCTGTAACCATTCGTTATTTTAAGGGTCTGTTTTCGAATCCGGCTGAGAGTCTTATGGGGAAGATAGATGGTGCGGAGGTGGAAATCAAGGGAGAGCTTTGTCCTCGCAAGGGGAACAAGGATCAGGTTTTCCTTTACGGCAGGCTCAAGGATTCCCGTCTTTCTCTGCTTAAATTCATGTGTGCGCTGTGCGACCCGCACATGTTCGTGGCAGCGGATATACTCTGTCGTCTTGCGGCAGGCAAGGATCGCCAGGAAGTCTCCGATCTGGGGCAAGACTCCTACGAGAAGCTTCTTGGCGGTTCCAGCCCGGAGGGCTTCGAGCACTTCAAGCGCGCAAGGGAGCTTCTGGTACTCGGGATGATGGAGGCTCTGGATTCATGAGCCGCGACTCCTCGCTTGTATTCCTGCCCAGCCAGCTTGCAGAAGGCTCAAACCGCTTCGAGATCGAGGCGAATATAGAAAGGCTCGATCTGGATGCGTACAACTTCCGTGAGCCATTGCACTGCTCGATTGTTCTCCTCCGTACCGGAAATCGGATAGATCTGCACCTTGATCTTAAGACGGGTATCGAACTTGAATGCTCAAGATGCGGTGAACCGACCGATTACAGTGTAGGCACCTCAGCGAACGTGACCTTCCTTCCTGAAGCTAAAGGGCAAGGTGAGGACTTGGAAGCGGAGGCGACCGATCTGGAGTTCTACCTCGATGAGATTGATCTGCGTGGCGTGGTCAGGGATACGTTTCTTCTCGCCTTGCCGGTTGCTGCACTGTGCCACGAGGATTGCCGGGGGCTTTGTCCCTCGTGCGGCGCCAATCTGAATCGTAAAAGTTGCAAGTGCAACACCCGCCTAAAACCCTCTCCTTTTGAAAAGCTAAGGAGGCTTGTGGATGGATAAACGAAGGTTGACCTTCGGTGCCCGGAAGGCTTTGGCTGTCATAGGTTCCCTGGAGGCCAAGTTATTCAGGAGCAGCCAGGAGAGCAAGCTGACCCCCAAGGCTCTGCGTAAGCAAGATAGATTAGTCCTTGAGGCGATTGACGGCGAACGTAGTGCTCGCGAGGCGATCCTGGCCTCGGGGCTGGACTACGAGGTCGGACTTCACTCCATAGCCTGGCTTGTACAGACCGGTTTTTTATACAGCGGCGAGAGTCTGCAAAGGTACGTAGAACATCAGGCGGATCGCCTGGCGCTTTTTGTGGATCTTTTCAGCGACGTCGAGCATGACGCCGAGTTTTGGGAGAACGAGATCGATTCCATCCTGCAAGAGGCTGACGAGCTTAAGGATGCCTTGCCTGGACTTAGCTGGGAAGGGATCATCCCTCATATCTCAGAGCCATTCCCTGCTCCGGAAGAGATTCGCGAGTATTTTCTTCAGTTGTTCATTTCACTCTACGACAAGGCCGAGGAGATATTCGGTTCCGAAGCTGTCCTTGCCAAGCGCGTCCTGCTTGACGTTCGCCCTCAGCCCTGAGCTGTAAAAAGAAACGGCCACCAGAGACCGTTCCTTTTCAGCACGTGAGTTGTGATTGATTTACTCGGCTTCCTTCAGGATTTCCATGACTTCTGCCGGAGTAGCCGCTTTTGACAATCTGGTGCGCATCTCTTCCTTGCGCAGCATCTTTGAGAGCCTGGCAAGCGCCATGATGTAGTGGGATTTCTTCTCCTCGGGTGCAGCTATGAGGAAGATAAGGTGGGAGGGTTTGCCGTCGAGCGAGTTGAAATCAACCCCCTTGGCGGAGCGGCCAAAGGCGAGAAGAAGTTCACTGGTCGCGGTTGTTCTGGCATGGGGTATTGCTACACCAAGACCAATACCTGTGCTTTCCAGGTTCTCCCGCTTAAGGATGTCGGCAAGGAATGTTTTTTCGTCCTGAATTAACCCCAGATCTACCATGACCGAGACCAGTTCCTTGATTACGGCAACCTTTTCCTGTGCCTTAAGGTTAAGCACAATCCCTTCTTCCCGGATAGCCTCTGATATACGAATCATCGTCCCTCCTGGTTGAAAAAAAGCAGGGGAGTTGAGCCGAGTTTTTGCAAAAGAAGCTCGGCATCAAGTCCTTTATAAAGGAAGGTGGCACAGAGATCCACCTCGTAGCTCTTGACCACCGAGGCGATGGTTTCTTCCGGTTTGCCTTCCTCAAGCATAAGTGAGATCTTAAGTTCTCTTCCGAATGCCACGTCCTCGATCTCGTAGAGGAAATTCCATGTTCTGTCTTCAAGAATATCCCGTTCTTGCTTCTCTTCCTTCGATGGATCGGGCGATTCTTCGGGCAAGACCGCCAATACTATCAATCGGCTTTGCAGCTGGGAAGCCAGATCCAGCACCCCATCCAGTTCTTCGAGGCGGGTTTCGCCTGCCTCGACATAGCAAAGCAAACGTCTATACACTTTAGATAACCTCCTACTTTCCTACGCAGAAGCGCGAAAAGATCTCTTCAAGTATGCTTTGGTCAAGAGCCGGGCGGTCCGTTCCTGCGAAATCGGCAATGGCCTCGCGCAGTTCCTTTGCTCTCATATCCAGATACTGCGCGTCCAAAGCGGCCCGCAGATGCACGGCCAGGCGCTCCAGGCACTCTTCCTGAAAGCGGTTGGCAAAGAACGTCTCTCCCCGGCTTGAGGCTTCTTCTTTTAACCGATCCAGGAGAGTGGAGAGATTCTTTCTCTTCAATGCCGAGACCGCTACAGGCTCGCCGGCGACGTTTTCTAAGGAAGGGATCTCCTTCACGGCGTCTATCTTGTTCCATACGATCATGCCGGGTTTTCCCATCAAGAGCTTCAGGAGTTCGGTGTCGGCCGGGACAAATCCTGAGGTTGCATCAAGCATAACCAGAAGAAAATCCGCACGATTGGCCGCTCCAACTGCCCGCCTGACTGCGATCCGGTCGGGAAGAGATTCTGCAATTCCGATTCCTGCGCCGTCGAAGAGGCGAACCTGACCTGTCGAGAAACGCAGGGTTCCGGTTACCAGATCCCTCGTTGTTCCAGGCACGGGTGTTACGATGGAACGTTCCTCGTCCAAGAGGGCATTGAAGAGGGTGGATTTGCCGACATTGGGGCGTCCGAGAATCATGACCGCCAGGCCCTTGCGCTGGCTGCGCCCGCGGCGAAACGCCTGCCTTAACTTCTCGGTGTCCGCGATAGCTCCCTCCAACATGGGTGCAAGGGATTCCTCGGGGATATCTTCTTCAGGGAACTCAAGTTGAGCTTCAATAAGGGCTACAAGCCAGCGCACCCGGTCTGAAAGACCCTTCAGTTCCTTTGTAAGACCCCCACGCAGTTGCGCCAGGGCGGCCTTGACACCTTTCATGGTTCGGGCCTGGATTGCAGCAAGCACCGCTTCAGCCTGGGTTACATCCAGCCTGCCGTGAAGAAAAGCCCGCTCGGTGAACTCTCCGGGACGAGCCAGACGGGCGCCTATCCCAATCAAAAGATCGGTCACACGATCCACTATAAGCGGGTTGCCGTGAACCGAAAACTCGACCGTATCCTCGGTAGTGTAGCTGTGAGGCGATCGGTAAACAGCAGCCAGGGCCTCATCTATAATCTCTTCTCCCTCGACTATGAATCCCGTGAGCACCTGATGCCCACGTGCCCCGCTCAAAGGCTTACGCCCCCTGAAAACCTGATCACACATCCTTAACGTCTGAGGGCCTGAGACCCGCACTAATGCCAAAGCGCTGCGGCCACCAGGGGTAGCTGGGGCAACTATAACATCCTGGAGGCGTTCAAGAAACATCAATAAGTGCTATGATTACGTTCTTTCGGTAGCCGGCGCCTATGGTATAGGAACGCACACCGTCTATACCGGCCAGGGTCTGCTCCACCAGCTTGCGTTCCTTGTCGGTCAATGGATCAAGCATCATCTCACGACCGGTCTCCTTTACCACCTTGGCTATGGCCATGGATTTCTTTCGAAGGAAGTTTTCGCGTCGCTGCTTGTAGTTACCCACATCAACTATAACAGCGGGCATCTTCGCGTGACGGTGCTGCAGTATCGACTGAACTACCAGCTGAAGCGCTCTCAGGTTTTCCCCCGCCCGGCCTATGAGCAGACCATCCCAGCGTCGCGTACGGGCGTTGACGTAGTATTCGCTATCGTCGCGCTTACGCCATTCTATGCGCGCGCGGAAACCGGCAAGCGAGACTATCTGCGAGAGGATTTCGGCAAGCTCCTCGCCGAAGCTATCTCTTTGGGCCTCTTGGGCTGCCATTGATCTCCTCCAGCTTTCATTCCTCTCCTGAAAATCGCAAACTCCAGTATGGAGAGGAGATTGAAAAGAAACCAGTATAGCTGTAATCCTGAAGGGAAGTTAAGGAAGATTACAGTAATAAAAATCGGCATCATGAAGGTCATCAGGCGTTGCTGTGGATTGGGGTTGGTCATCAGACTCTGGAATACAGAGGCTACGCCCATGAGAATGGGGAGTATGTAGAAGGGGTCGTGCTGGGACAGATCCGCCAGCCATGTTAATTCGCCGGCGGGGATTCTAATGAAGTTAAAGATGTTGATGGCCTTTTCGGGGTTCTTGACAATAGTTACCGTGAACAGCTTGACAAACGGTGCGCCGCGCAGGTTAATGGCGTTGCGCAGCACCGCGTAAAGCCCGAAGAATACAGGTAACTGGACGAGCATGGGCAGGCAGCCCTTGAACGGCGACGCCCCGTGAAGTTTGTACAGCTTCATGGTTTCCTCGTTCAGGCGTTGCTTATCGTCCTTGAAGCGCTCCTGAAGTTCCTTTAGCTTGGGCTGCAGCACCTGCATCTTCTGCATCGAACGCTGCTGAACCTGGGAAAGCGGCAGGAAGACGAGCTTGATAAGTATCGAGAATACAATTATTGCTATTCCATAGTTGCCGATAATGCGGTAAAAGAACTGGAATACCTTGAGCATGATGACACCCAGCCAGCGAAATGCAGACCCACCCAGCTCAACAATCCGGCTGAGCTTGTGCCCCATCTTTGCCAGGGTCTCGTAATCCTGGGGACCGAAGTAAAGGGTAAACTTACGGATGCCTTCTACGTCGAATGTCATATTTATGCGCTGACCCTCGGTCGTGCCAGGTAGTATGCGGGCCACCACCGGCTGAGAAGGTAGCACAATAGCCGTGAAGTACTTGTTGCGCAGGGCTATCCATTCGTACGGACCAGGTTCTACTGAACTTTTGCCTGAGTTGATCTTTCCTATCTTTTTTGAGTTAAGGTATTGAACCTTCTTTTGGCCGTCTCGGTAGTAAAGTTGATACATGGTAAGCTCTGTCTTGTCCCCCGGTTCGGTTGGGGATAGTCCCTGTTCGCATAGAAACTTGAATCCTATTGGAACAGATAATGTATCTATATTTGTAATTTTTATTTCGTATCCGTCGACAGTTAAGAGGATCTTTCTTTCGTTGCCTAAGCTGTCTCTCCATACAAACATTAGGGTTGAATCGTTAAGGGACGTGGTTTCAAGGGCATCAAAACTTAGTTTCTCGTTAGAGATTACTTCGAAACCAGCATGAGGCCGAGTCTTAAATTCCATATTCTCAAGACGTTCGACTGTAACACTGTCGTCCCAGGTTCCTAACAACTTCCTTGCCGAGCTGAAAAATTGAGTTGCTTCCAGAAGTCTAACTGGTACTTTACCTGTAGTTGAATCAGATTCTCTCATAGTATAGTCTTTTAGTTCAACCTGATCTATTCGGAAACCAACGAGGGAAGCCCACCCTAAGATTCTTACTTTTACTTTGCTATTCTCTAACTCCAGGGGTTTGGCGATGTCTGTGCCTTTTATCAACGGAACGTTGTCATTAGTCGAAGCTGTCTGAGTGGGTGTCCCCGCACCCATACATCCGCCACCGGAGCCTTTCCTTAAAAAGTTAAATATAAGCAGCATTCCTACAACCAGCACCACCACCAGGATCGTTGACCCGATACCTCCTCTTTGCTGTTGTCCGTCGCTCACATTTACCTCACAGGATCGTATCCGCCAGGATTCCAGGGATTGCAGCGCAAAACCCTCCAGGCGGCTTTAACAATTCCTCTCAACACACCGTAGCGCTCGATCGCTTCGACCGCGTACTGCGAACACGTGGGCTCGAAGCGGCAACTACGCGGTGCTCCTGCAAATACGATCTGATACGCACGAATAACCCAGATAAATAGCTTACGCACCCATGCCTCTCAGTTTTTGGGCGCATAGAGAAAAAGACTCGCAAAGTTCATCCCCCCCATCGTCGGTTTTCAACCTGAAGATGATCCCGCCCTCCGGGAATTTTCTCTTCATCCGTCTGTATGTTTCACGCATGTGCCGCTTACAACGATTTCGAACCACCGCCTTCCCGATAGCTTTCGGGACAAAGAAAGCCACCCTGCGGCGTGGCTCCTCAATGAAATGAGCCATGAGGGCTCCGCTGGATACCGGCGGGGCGGCCAATACGGCCCTTATATTTCTATCACCACGAAGAATCTCAGAGCGCGGCAGATTTTCAGAGCGAGCGGTATTCAACTCCAACCTCAGGCCGATAAGCGTTTGCGCCCCTTGGCACGGCGACGCTTCAGCATTGCTCTACCTGTAGGGGTTGAGTTGCGTTTACGAAAGCCATGTGTGCGTTTGCGCTTAAGATTGCTTGGTTGGTAAGTTCTTTTCGGCATGAACATTCTCCTTTCGTTAAACTGCGAGTAGAATTATAGTGTGAAACAATTGGAAGTCAAACGTTACACCCCGAAATAAATGCTCCTTTTGCCCGACGTGTAATGGATCACAGATGAAATGTGTAGAGGCTTATCAGAAAACCGCTCTTCCATTGTTTTATCTGATGGAACTACTTCTTGGTAGTGTTACGGGTGGTGTGTTACGGGAGTGTTACGGGTTACGGGTGTGTTGCGGGACGGGTGCGGAAGACGCTTCCTCCGATGAACTCGCGGAGGATGGATGCAGGTGGTACCGCGCCGTCGTCCATAGGGGTGACCAGTTCCAAGAGTGAGATCATGCGTTCGGCCTCCGAGCGCAGACCTTTGCCTCGGACAGTGTGCAGAAGTTTCATTGCCCTGTTGCGCATCACTGCAAGTTCATAGATAAGAGCCGAGTTAAACATCTCATCCGCCGACTCCTGGTAAGGGAAGACGTTGCGCTCCTCGCCCCTGCGCACCTTAGCCCACCGCTTCATGGTTCTGGTGGGTGTATGAGCGCGGTAGGAGTAGTCGCGCAGCATTCGTCTCAGCATCCTGGTGTCAGAGGTGGAAACGATGCGCTGGTCGTGGTAGTTGAGCTGGGTCAGCGCGGATACGTATATCTTGAACTTGAGATGTTTGGGTACGGCAGAAGTCAGGCGCGGGTTGAGCGCGTGGATTCCCTCCACGATAAGTATCTCGTTGGTCTCCAGGATCATGGTGGTGCCGTCGAAACAGCGCCTGCCTCTCTCGAAATCGAAGCGGGGTCTATCCACCCTTTTGCCTTCCAGAAGGAGCACCAACTGCTGGTTGAAGAACTCCAAATCAATGGCGTCGATCCCCTCGAAATCGGGCTTTTCCTCCTCGTCAAGCGGTGTACTGGAGCGGTCGAAGAAGTAGTCGTCCACCGACAGCGGCAGGGGTCGCAGACCGTTAACCCGCAGATGCACCGCCAGTCGTTTGGAAAAGGTTGTTTTCCCGGCAGATGAGGGGCCGGCGATGAGCACGATGCGGGGGAGTATGGTGGTGGCGGCGATGCGGTCTGCAATTCGGGCGATGGCCTTCTCGTGCAGCGCTTCGGCAACGTTGACCAGTTCAAGGCCTTTGTCTTCCCTTACGAGACGGTTGAGCTGGCCTATATCCGAGATCCCCAAGGCCTCGCCCCACCGCTCGTAGTGATGGAAGATAAGGAAGAGTTTTGGCTGCTCCACGAAGGGGGGAAGCTTAGGGAACGATTCAGGTGTGGGGTAACGCAGGATAAAGCCGGGTGGATAGTGCAGAAGCTCAAACGCGCACAAGGAGCCGGTTGAAGGAACCAACGGCCCTCTTGCCCAGTCGGCGAAATCGCCGCACCGGTGGATAATGTACTCGTCCTTATCCGCGTACTCCAATAACGCCAGCTTGGAGGTATTGTTGTTGCGCTTACAGATGGCGGTTGCCTCCTTCCGATCCACCTCCCGCATGGTGACTGGCAGATCGTCGGCCAGAAGCCCGAGCATCTCGGCCTCAAGAAGCTCAACGTCGCGCTTCTCCATGATACGCTCCATTCTCAGGGTGCAGTAGAAGCCCTTGGAGGTGGAGTGTTCGACCACTAACCGGGCGTCGGGGAAGGCGCGTTTGGCGGCCATGGTGAGAACAAAGATAAGACTCTCCTGATGGATTCGCAGGCCTTCGGGATCGGTGGCGAGAACGAACTCGATCTTCGCGTCCTTGGTAAGCGGGGTGTTGAGTCCGACCAGCTCACCTTCCAGCTTGGCCGCGATGATGGGCTGACCGGCAGGGATCAGCTTCGATATAGGGGTGCCTTCTTTTACTTCACGCACCGCGCTTCGTCCCAGCTTGATCTTGACCATGGTCGTACATTATAATGAGTATCCTTTGGCGAGTCAATCTTGCTCGTTGTATGGGAAGGTTGTTTGGATTAAAGATGCGTGGTCGCAATAAAAGTAGGGGCACGGCATGCCGTACCCCTACAATATCTTAAGGTTTCGCGAAGCTCACGACGGCAACGCCCACCTGGGTTTTTTCTTACCCTGCCTCCTCTACGAGGATTCCTTTAAGAAAAATTTCTCTCACTGTCGCGAAGCCCGTCTCGATTCCAGCCAGCGAAGACGCAAGCCCCAGAAAAACATTTGCCAGCATTTGGGGAGTTAGATTTTTTCTTACCTCACCTGCCTTCTGCGCACTGAAGAAAACAGAGGTCAGCACTTCTTTTACCTCCTCGATGCTGGGAGTGATGCGTTCCGTAAAGAGCGTCATGTATCGATAAAAATAGGACGGCCTTTCGATTACCCATACTCGATGCCCTGACTCATGGCGAGCAAGGCGGTTTCCCCCATCGTAGTCATAGTGAGTGATAAGCGGCGCTCTTTATGAACACCGACTCGGTCGCCCACAAATTGGACAAGACACGATTCCTTCCCGGTAAAGCCGCATAAAAATTTAGGGGCACGGCATGCCGTGTCCCTACAGGGAGCGTATTGTGTTTCTCGCCCCTACATTCTGTTGAGCGGGAATCCCCGATAGAACATTACTCCTTTATTGGCAATCGGAAAATCGCCTCTACTCCAATCCGTAACAGATTCTCATTTGCGTCCTGTGAGCCGAACTTCTCCCGGTTCTCGGAGAATATAAAGTCGTAATCTGCTCCGAGCCGGAACCCCACGTACTTGATGGGCCATATCTTGATACCGCCGCCAACGCTTATTCCGAAAGAGGTGGCCGCGAGCTCTACTGTCTTAGCAGTGTCCTGAGGATTTATAACCTCAAAGATATTACCGTCCTCGTCCAACTGCTGCCATGAGTATAGTCCTACCGCGCCGCGCACGTAAGGGTCAACCCATTTCCAGCCTGGAGACCAGGTGTTGGTGAGTGCAAACGCGTGATGGACGAACTCCGCGTCATAGGAAACGATGGTGGTGTCGGTATTGAAGGTGTTGGGAACCGTGGCGGAGACATCCGAGTAGTAGTATTTGAAGCCGTAGTCGAATCCTTTCCAGACCTCGATCTCGACGGCACCGGAGAAGTTGTATCCGATGTCCGATTCCTCGATCTCATCACCGATTGCCCATACTGCACCCCCGCCCGGGGCGAACTTGAGTGAAAGACCGAAAAGGGGGGACGCAATAATGAGTCCCGCCAAAAGGGTCGCAATCAAAGCTTTGCTCTTCATATTACCTCTGCTTAGGTAGATCGGTGCGAGGCGAGCAAAAGGGTAACCCTTTTGGGCCGCCTTTAATGATTTCTTTTGTATAGGCTATGTCTGAGATGACGGCTCCTTATGAGGTTCGGTAAGGATGCTCAGGATCCTGGCTAAGGTTTCGCGAAGCTCGCGGCGGGAGCACACGATGTCCACGAAGCCGTGCTCCAGGAGGAATTCGGAGCGCTGGAATCCGGGCGGCAGCTTCTCGCCTATGGTCTGCTCTATGACCCGTGGGCCGGTAAATCCCAGAAGCGCACCAGGTTCGGCGATGATCACGTCGCCCAGCGAGGCGAAGGAGGCCATTACCCCGGCCATCGTCGGGTGAGTCAGGATGTTGATGTATGGAATCTGAGCCTGTTTGAGCAGGCCAACCTCGGCTGAGGTCTTGGCCATCTGCATGAGGGAGAAGATTCCTTCCTGCATTCGTGCCCCTCCGCCTGAGGCGGTAAGCATCACGAACGGTTTGCGTTCGGCCAGAGCCAATCGAGCCGCACGAGCCACCTTCTCGCCCACCACAGAACCCATGCTCCCGCCCATGAACGCGAAGTCCGTAGCCGCAAAAATAACCGGCATTCCCTGAATCTCGGCTCTGCCCGAGACGATCCCCTCTTCCATTCCTGTCTTCTTGCGTGAGGTTTTGTACTTCTCCTTGTACTTGGGAAAACGCAAAGGATCAACAGACACGAGTCCCTTGTCTATCTCTTCCAGTTTGCCCTCATCCAGAAGCAGCTTGATGTAGGTCTTGTGACCTACACGGAAGTGGAAACCGCACTTGGGGCAGATCCAGTAGGACTGGTCGAGTTCACGGCGGTACAGTATCTCGCCGCAGCTTTCGCACTTCAGCCAAAGACCGTCTTTAAGGTCGAGCTTCTTGCGCGCTTCGCGGGCGGGGCGCAGATTCTTGCGCAAGAACACTAGGAGAACCTGTCTTCAAGTTTCTCAAGCACCTGCGGGAGGGTGGTATACTCCATATCACCGTGGGGCAGCCTGCCCGGCTCGAACGGTCCGTGGCGGCGCAGGTAGTCGGCTACCTCATTAGCTATGGCTCGCGATCTGTCGTACGACGGATCGTCGAACATGTCCCTCGGACCGATCAGTTTTCCGTCGGCAAGCTGGAATCCGGCAGCGATCACCCTGGGCGGTCCGTCGAAGCGGGTCGGGGTGGCCTGCTTGAAGCTCACCGGCATCAGGGGCCCGTTGTGGGAGCCGCGCATCCAGCCTGAGACCACGTGGGGGAAGCTGAACGGCTCCAGCACCTCGCCCACAGCTGGCAGGCCCGCCTGGGCGCGAACGATCATCACCGGGTCGTCCTTGCCAACGTACTTGCCCGCAATCAGCGCGAGCTTCTGTGTGGACGCCTTGGCCGCGACGAGGCCGTCCTTGCGGTACACCGTATCCACCACGTACTGCTCGTGGCTGCCGATCAGCGCCAGGAGATCATACATCTCTTCAGGTGTATTGAGCTTGACCCGTTTGTTCTTCATCGGGTCGTTAATCAAGAAGGTGAAGCCCTCATGCATTGAAGAATCGATAACCAGGCCGGCGGTGTTGAACGGATCGGCGAATATTTTGTACAGCGGGTAGTTCCACGCGCCGGGCGAGGTCTTATCGGCCATGAAGATTATTACCGGTTCGCTCTTGCGCTCTTCGAACTCCATCTCCGCACAACCGGGACCCATGCCCTTCACGTTGCCCGAGAAGGCATCGGCTAAAAGATCCTGACCGGCTCCGTACAGCTTTAATTTCTTGGCAACCTCTGTGCCTTCAACAAAGGTATCCCAGGCCAGCTTGTGAATAACCTCGGCGTCGGTGCCATGGGTGTGGGTCATGATCAATTCAAGATCGTCACCGCAGACGAGGACCGAGAAGTCTATGAGCTTTCCCTCCCTCTTGGCTGCGTCGAGCATCACCTCTGCCTTGGCCATCACCTCAGGATGCGAGGCCGAGTGTCCCACGTAACCGCCGACGTCGGCCTTGATGATGGAAAGCGTTATCTTACTCATGAATCCTCCTTAATCATTCAAAGAGAGCGATAGATTTTGACTATTTCTATGAATATTAGGGCGCAAAATCTTGATGTCAACCCCCCCGAAGCCCCAAAAAAAAATCGAATGCTCCTTTTTGTCCAGGGGACAAAAGATTGCAGAATAACAGATCAAAGAACGGGACCCTACCGCATGTTGTTAATAAGTTCCTCATTGTACGTAACTTATTAGAGCCTTTACCCCAGGGGTTGCGAAAAGAAGATTATCCGTAAGCCTTGCGAAAGGCCTTCTCGATATCCGCACCACTCGCTTTATCCAGCACGGTGGTTCTGCCGGGTCGAGTCGACGGAGCCAGTTCAAGCACCTTCTTAAAACCTTTGAAATCCAGCCTCAGGTCGGCCGGGGTGGCAATCAGCTCGTTTCGCTTAAGGAACTCGGCTTGGGCCGAGGCGGAGGGCTCCTTCTGTAATATAGAGGTAAAGAGCGCAAACATCGCCACCTGCTCGCCGTGCAACGTTACTTTATCCGGATACAACTCGTCGTAGGCATGGCTCAAAAGATGCTCGGCGCCGCTGCACGGACGGCTGGTTCCAGCAATACCCATGGCGATGCCGGAGAGCATAAGCCCCTCGGCCAGGATCTTTAAAAACGAGGTGTCTGTAAGATTGACCCGCCTGGCATCAAGCATCTCGAACGCTGATTTGCGGGCCAGGAGCGCTGCCACCGCATCGTAATGTTCCTTCGTCTTGCGATAAGCGATCAGCCAGTCGTTGGTTGCGGAGATGTTGGACAACAAATCTCCAACCCCTGCCTTGAGATTTTTGAGGGGCGCGGAGGTAATCGCCCCCAGGTCCACCAGCACCGCGGTAGGCATGTTTACCCCCACGCTGCGGGTGCCTTTGCGGAAACGAATCACCGCTACCGGCGAGGAGATGCCATCGTTGGAGAGCGAGGTAGGGATGCTGACCACAGGAAGAATCCGCCGCGAGCCGGCGAACTTGGCAACGTCTATCACCCGGCCGCCTCCTACACCTAAGAGCACGTCGGGACGCAGTTCGTCGATCGCTGCTTCCACCGCCTCCACCTGGGGGTAGGAGTTGTCGGTGATCTCGTGGATGTGCGGTTCTTTGAATCCAGCCGACACCTCATCCGCCATAGATCGAATTTCTTTCATGGTAACTATCAAAGGCTTGGTGAAGAGCAGGTTGGACTCGCGAAGGAGTTCATTAACCTTGTCCAGGAGATCCTCTTCGATCCTCACCAGTATGGGCAGTGATACGCTGCTTCCGAATATGGGCATCTAGGCCTCCAGGATGTCAATTTTTTTTGCAATAACCTGAGCCTTTGCCAGATCCTCGTGGGTGTCTACCTCTATCCAGGGCAGTCCCCTGGTACTGAGGGAATAAATCGGGTATTCACCAAGGATCTCGGCGATGGCGTTCTCGTACCACACACCGGTTTCGCCTGCTTTAATCATCTCGTCCATCTTATCAAAGAACGCTTTAGAGAAGTCTTTTCCGAATCTTGCAAGTCCGATGTATTCGCCCGCGCTTTGCTCCCGATCCAGGGTCTTGGCGATAGCGGTGATTCTTTGCTCCCCGTTCACCATCACCCTCATCTCTTCCTTAACCAGAGGATTTACGTCATCCACCATCATCAGGCTACTTCTGGCATCCTGGAGTATGTCCTTGACCATCTGCGAAGCAAACAGGACGTCGCTGTTGAGCAGGAAAAACTCTTGACCGACAAGCTCACCCCTGGCCAGCCACAGGGAGTAGATGTTGTTGGTTGTATCATAGATTTCGTTGTGAATGAACCGGCAATCCGGCGCTGCCTCTTTCAACTTCTCGACCTTGTGTCCGGTAAGAATGATAATCTCCTGTGTCCTGATACCTGCGTCACGGAAGGCATCAAGTGCACGCTTGATCAACATCCTTCCCCCAACCTCGATCATTGCCTTGGGACGGTCGATGGTAAGGGGATGAAGCCTGCGGCCCTCGCCTGCAGCAAGGATGATGGCCTTCATCTTCCCCTCTGCTTCATCTGAATCTTGATAATCAGGATAGTTATTGCATAAAGGAGGCTTGCACCCCATATCACGTAGGTGGGCAAATGGGGCGTAAGCCAGGCCAGTGCCGGACCCAGGAAAAGGATAAAGAACTGCTCGTCGTAGGCTGTGTAGAGCTGTCCTACCCTGCGGATGAGGCGTTTCTCCGGAGGAACTTGAGGTATTCCACCTTGGGTAACTTTTGGCGGGATGCGATGAGCGATAAGATGGATACCGTAGTGGAAGACCAGACCGCCACCGGTTAATGCCCCCCAAGTGAGTCCGAACGCACGGTAAGCTCCCCAGACCAGTACAACCATAGCAATAAGTTTCCGGAGGAAATCGATTATGGGATCAAGCCTGCGCCCTAAGGGAGAGAACTTACCGGTGAGCCGGGCAAGCTTGCCGTCGGTACAGTCGAGAATCCACGCGAACCAGAACAGAAGCGCTCCCCATATGAGAGATAACGAATCACCGCGCCAGAAGAAATAGGTGCAAACCAAGGCAGGCACCAGGCTTGCTATCGTGACCACATTGGGATGGATGGGTGTATGCGAAAGCAGCCTTGCCAGAGGGATGCCCAGGGGATCGGCAAAGAGAACCGTACTCCAGGCATCGGTTTCTTTAAGATAGGGTGGGACTTTCCTCATCCGCTAGTCTATTGACTGCCGTGCAACTGTCAATACATGAGGGCCTGCTGAGATTCCCTTCATCAACGGGGCAGCAATCGCAAGGTTCAGATCAGGGATGGATCCCCAGGTGGGGGTAATACCGATTCAACAGCTCTCTGATGCGCCGAGCCTGATGTTCAAAGGTCAAGGAACGTATCGTCTCGTATCCACCTTTAGCCAAACGATAGCGCAGGTTGCCGTCCTGAATAAGCCTACGCAAGGCGTTGACCATCTTCTCTCGATTGCCTGGTGTGACAAGCAGGCCGTTTTTGTCGTGGTGTATCCTGTAAGGGATTCCGCCCAAGCGAGTTGCCAGAACAGGCAATCCTGACCCCCATGCCTCAAGAATAACCCTTGGGAAACCCTCACCTTTGTCGGAGGGTAATACAAATATATCCGCCTCCTTGTAAAGCCGCTCGAGCGGCCCGGTTGCGGGGACGAACCCTAGAATCCTTACGTTCTTTTCAAGGTTGCGCTCCGCAACGAATCTTTGCATAGGCTCAAGCAGCGGACCGTCACCCGCCATCCTTAACCTGATCACTGGGAAATCAACTCGCAAATCCTCGATGGCCTGAATCAGCAACTCAATGCCCTTGCCGTGGTCAAATCGCCCGACGAAGAGTAGATCCTTTGCTCGCCTATTGGTTTGTTTGGGAGCCAGCATCTCATTTTCAGAAAGTAATATATCGTCAATCTGGTATACAGGGCGTAATGGGGTCGAGAAGAGCTTCTCCAGCTCTCCTCCGGTTACCAAAGTTATTCCATAACGACTCATCCACCGAGTCAACAGGTGTAGCGTAAAGGAAGCCAATCGAGCCGTGAGACGACGCAGGCCTTTGTACTTCTGTGACCGGGCTGCGATCAATACGTTGCCCGATACGTGCATGATTACCGGCTTGTTTTGCTTTTTGGCAAGCCACCAGAAGAAAAAAGCAACCCCGGAAGGCAGACGTAACCAAAGGATGTCGCTTTTTGCCAGCAGGTTACGGGCAGTCTTCAGAATTCGACTCAAGGAAAAGGGTATTGAAGTTAAGCTCTCTGCAAGGTTACGCCAGCCAGGCAAAGGCAGCAGGTTTATACCGAGTTCTTCTGCAACGACTCGATAGTTGCCACGATCTATATCTTGAATGGGGGTGACCGAGACGGCCAGGGAGATTTGCTCGGCGAGTTTTAACCTTTTGATGAAGTTCAACGATTCGGAGTTGGAAACAGTAAAGTTCCCGCCGCCGCGGTAGCGATCATGAAGATAGATTCCAAGCCTTAGACCTTGCTTCACACGGAATTCTATCGTGTGATGATCGGAAGTCAACCGCTGGGAATTGTATAGATCAAGAAAAGCCACGCCTGCTTGACATCATTAGCTTGTCCCTTATAATCAATCTCGACTACTGGGGGATCGTCTAATGGCAGGACGGCTGACTCTGGATCAGTTAATCGGGGTTCGAGTCCCTGTCCCCCAGTTTTTTACCCCACAAGGATGCTTCGCCTCCTTGCGGGGACCCCGTTTTATAACCCCACAAGGATACTTCGTCTCCTCGCGGGGACCCCGTTTTTTTACCCCGCAAGCCTGCTTCGCATTCTCGCGGGGACCCCTTTTTATACTTAAGAGTGGAGTGGATTGGCGTTCCTAGCTGATCCAGAGTCTTCATTAAAAAAAGTTAATCGGCGGTTCGTCCGAAGGGTAGCGACCAAGAGAGCTGCACCGTAAGGATGGCGGCCTGTAAGAGCCATCATCGCTGTCCCCCCTACTTTCAGCATTGACGGTTAACCCTGCGGCTCTTATCCTGGTGTCCTTCTACCAGCTCCTTAGGGTAATCAAGCGCAGCTCGCCGAGCTCCGGGTTGTCCGCTGGGATGGAGAGCGACTCAAGTAATGCTCGGGCTTCATCGGTATGAACCAGTTCAAGCAGCTTCAGGCGTTCCTCGCTCAGGCTTCCCTGCCAGGCACCAAGCGATTCCCTCTTGGCGGCAAGGACTTCGGCAACCTCGATCATCTCTGGGGATGGATTCTCCTTGCTGAGGCCTTCAAGCGTAGGCTCAGCTTCGGCTCCCAGCTTTGCCGCCACCAGATGTGACCAGCGCCGCACGTCCGGGTGCTCGTCCTTGAAGCGCTGTTGGAGCAGGAGCAGTCCTTCCGAAGCACCGATTGCGCCCAGAGCCTGCACCCCTGCAAGGCGAATGCTCCAGAACTTGTGGAACAAAACCGGACGCAGCGATTCGAGGGATGATGCGTCCTTGAGCCTTCCGATAGCGGTCACGGAGGCCTGCTGGACCTCCCATGAGGCGTCGTTGAGTCGCGAGCGCAGTGCGGAAGCCGCAGTAGGATCGCCGATAGCCCCAAGGGCGAACGCAACCTGCTCCCTCACCGGTGGTTCCGGGTTGGACATTAACTCGATCAGAGGCTCTAACGCCTTCCTGCTTCCCAGAAGCCCAAGGGCGTGTGCTGAAGCCATCACGCAAAGGTCGCTCTCGTCCGCAAGACCTTCGATCAGGACGTCCTCAGCCGAGATCTCGCCTAAGCGTCCGAGCGCCTCGAACACCGCCTGTCTTACCTCGGATTTCTCGTCTGTGGCTTTTGTCTGGAGTGGTTTTACCGCGCGTTTATCTTTAAGCATTCCCAACGACCACGCCGCCTTCGCACGAACGGCCCACCGGGGATCATCCAAGAGCTTTATCAAGGTCTCTACAGCGGTGGTGTCGCCCATTCGACCGAGTGCCTGTGCTATGAGGTGTCGTTCAGGAACGGAGGGGTCAGTGGCGGCTTGGGCGAGAACCTCGGTGGCTCGGGGGTCGGCGATCTTCGCCAGTGCGGCGAGTGTACTGTTGCGTTCTGGACCTGAAAGGGAAGAAAGACGCTCAAGGAAGATAGGAACCGCCTCCTTGGATTCGAGCTTACCCAAGGCCTCGGTTGCGTTCTTGCGGACGCGATGGTCGGTATCGTCAAGGGCCTTCAGTAACGCGCCGATCGCCCGCGCGTCTGCGATCTCCCCCAGCGCCCAGGCGGCGTTGGTTCGCACCGGTGCCGCACGATCAGAAAGCGCCTCAATCAAAGGCGTCACCGCTGAGGTATCACCCAACAATCCCAATGACCATGCAGACTCGTAGCGAACCCCGGTAGATGGCGACTTTAGCGCAGCGCTAAGGGCAGGTGTGGCTCCAGGGTCACTCAGATACCCAAGAGCTTCGGCAGCAAACATACGCGTCTGCTCCGAGGGGCAGCCCAAGACTTCACTCAACAGACTTATCGTCCCATAAAGATCCTCCCCGGCAAGGGAGTCTATGTACTCGTGACGCTCTTCTATGGAACGAAACGCCATTACATCAAAAGCTCCGCAGTCAAGCGGGGCACTAAAAAGTAGAAGCCAGACAAACATCACACTCCTCCAGTTGCCTTTAATCTAATATATTCTACACGATCATGTGAATTTGTCAACTTGACAAGGGGGTGAGTGCGGACTATAATTTTGGTTGTATGCCGATCTACGAGTACCGTTGCAAGGTATGCGGATACGCCTTTGAGCGCCTGCAGCCGATCTCAGCTGAGCCTTTGCGCCGCTGCCCGAAGTGCGGCAGTCCTGTTAAACGCCTCATAGGTACAGGTATAGGGGTTATCTTCAAGGGGAGTGGTTTTTACGAAACCGACTATAAACGTAAGGATTCTGCATCCGAGTTGCCTGGAACGAAGAACTCCAAAACAAGTAAGGACTCCTGACCTATCCTTACTATGTGAACAAACTTTTTGGGTCTATCTGGGGTAACTCCCATCTGATCCTCCTACAAATAACAATAACTCAATACTTAGGTAAAAAAGAGTAGCCGACTGGGCTATCAAACCCAATCCAGGCCACTTTACGTTGATTACACGGGGTAAATTCTTGAAGCTAGAAAACCTTATTACTTTAGCTTCACTATCTTGGTGGTTCTTCCTTCACTACCTCTTGCAAAGTAGGTACCGCTTGAAAGACTGTTTACCATGATTCGGTCGCCGTTGATTTCGCAGTCAACCTTTCTCCCTGAAACGTCTACAACTTCACTGCATCCTGGAACAGTTACTGAAGGGCCTTGAGAGAGGATAGTGGAGCTTTCGGTTGGAGTGATGTTAGGCGGAGTTTCTGTAACACTGGGAGTATCATCGTAAAGAACCAGCACTTGTAGCCTTGGATTGACTATTGTGTCACCTGCGGCCTGGCCAACCATAAAGTCCAAAGTGTATGATCCAGCTTCGAGTTCCTTCATAAAGTTAGGAGTGTTAAAATAAATGCATGATGACATATTCAAGGAATCTTCGTTAAGGGTTAGCCAGAATTTCGGGAAAGAGGCGTGTCCACCGGAGGCAATTCCTGTTACTGTGTGTATGATACTAAGTTGAGGTAGTTCAAACGTAACGGTTGCTAGTTTGTGCTCGCCAGGGTTGAAGAGATAAACACTGCCTTCAGTGTAATCTTCAATCATGAAGACTCCTCCGAAGACCGTTGACATTCCTAAAGCCATTAGTGTTAGGATTGTTAGAGCTTTTTTCATTTTTCCTCCTTGTTGTTCTTACATACAAATAGGAAAAAGGCAAAATGCTTAACTAGATTTCACTAAATCCCCATCCTGCCTTTCCCATACCCTTTTCACTCCAGCGCTCGGCGTTCTATTGCCGGTCGATGATGATGGTTACCCGGCACTCGGAGAGCAAACGCAGGTTAAGCGGTGAACTCAAAATACGTTCTGCATCTGCATCGGAAAGAACGATGTCGCAGCGATCACGCCCTGCGGCACGTTCGGCTATCAACCTCAAAGGGTTGAGTCCAAGCTCCCGTGTCTGGAGCGCGGCTCGCGGCGAGTATGCGTAATGCACATAACCACGTTCCAACAAAACGTTCCTATCCACGTTACCCGCATCAAGGATTACGTTACCTTGTGGATCAAGGAATCGCGGAAAGATACCCGGCTGAAAACCTGTTCCTCGCGTATCTATAATGAAGCCGGTGCTGGGGATGAAGCTCAGGTTGTTCTCTCCGGCGTCGGCTGAGGCATCCGATTCTTGCTCATGCAGAGAAGCAGGTTGCGTGGGGCGTGGGATGAGTTCATCGAGAAAGGGTCCAACCAGACTTATTACATACTCGTTCTGAACCTCTCCCGCGGTAGAGTAGCGAGTAGAAACGACTTGTGGATATGAGAGCACGGTTTGGAAGTAATTCTGAGCGTCTTGTGAACGAGCCACTGCATCCCCTAGACTCAACTCCGCGTAGAGTGGTATGGTTGCAAGCAGTGAATCGAGACTCGCCTTGAGCTCCCCCTTATATAGCGTGTCGCCGGCGAGATCAACCGGTCCATAGAAGTGAACCGAGAGTTCACTCCAATCCACCTCCAACTCCACACCGCCGATCAATAGGAATGCTAACACGAACTGCACCATTCAGCCTCCAGTGTAATACGCCTTAAGCGGACGACGGGACTCGAACCCGCGACCACAGGCTTGGGAAGCCTGTGCTCTACCAACTGAGCTACATCCGCATCTAGTAAGAAAAGTATAGGCCAGAAAGCGGGTCTGTCAAGAGGAAGAATGTGGCAAGGGTACGGATTTGGGCATAATGATATAAATATTTAAAAAAAATCAGTATCTATTTTCTCCAATTAGCGGGCGAGGCTTGACAAGGGGCTCGTCTTCAGTAGACTTTGAGTATATAAATAATGGGATGAATCTCAAATCAGGTATGGAGAAGAGGATAGGTTGAACAATAACACAAGTGAATTAGCTGAGGGAAGGAGTAAAAGCGCGAAGCTCCTTGCCGAGGCTCGTGAGTGTATCAAGAAGGACAAATCGGAGGATGCATTGCGTTGTGCTGTCCAGGGGCTTAAACATACCCCTACGGCTGTAGAGAGCGCAGAGTTGAATCGGATAGCCGGAGAGGCGCTTCTTAACCGTGGTCAACTGAACGAGGCCTTCGATTACGTTACAATTGCACGCAGGTATGCCCTTACCTGTGGCGATTCTGAGGTCCTCTGCAAGAGTATTTTGGCTTTAGGGAATGTGTACGCGCGCATGAACCGATACGCCCTGGCTGATAAGGCGTGGAGCGAGGCGTTGACCCTTGCAAGCATCACCGGGGATGTGCGTCTTCAAGGACGTATCCTCGTAAACAGGGCAGTCCTCAGTCAACGTTACGGGGATCACGGTCAAGCCATTGTGATTCTTGAAGACGCGAAGAAGCGATTGGAGAAGGTTGGCGATCTGCGCGGGCTTGCCGGGTGCTATGGCTGCATCGCTTACTCCTATATGGAAAAGGATGAACCGAAGCTCGCCATGCAGAGTTTCGAGAAACTCGATGAACTCGCTCGACAACTTGACGATAAGAAACTCGATGCAATCACCCACTTCCGGCGTGGTGTCCTGCACCTTAAGCAAGACGAGTTTACCGAGGCGTTGGAACCTCTGAAAGGGGCATATGGACTTTTTAAGGGGTTAGGGGATCGCAAGAACCTGGCCATTATTTTGTGCAATCTTGCCCGTGTTCACATAGGGTTGGAGCAACTCGATAAGGTTGGTCCTTTCCTGAGGGAGGCTATAGGACTGGCAAAAGGGGTTGACTCGGCTTCACTGATGAGTAATATTCAAATGGTTCGTGGTGAGATGGCCGTCTACGAGGGGGCCGGGGATAGGGCGATACGTTACTTTACCGAGGCTTTGTCCTATGCTGAGAAAGCGGATGATGTGGAGCGATTTCGGTCGCTTCACGGAAGGCTTGGTGAAATGGTGAAGGAACTAGGGTTTAAGGTCACTGGTTTGGAGCAGCTTCTTAAGCAAGCTCGTCGGGGGTATCACTCTGTGGGGTTGAAGAATGAGCTCGTCAAGCTGGACGAGTGGCTTAAGCAAGTGCCCAGCTCAGATGTTGAGTAGGATAAAAACATATAGTTAAGGAGCAAATTATGTTTAGCTCTTGTTCTAAAGAACAGGTTCATCAGGCGGTGGCTGCATGGGCAGGTGTAGGGATATATCAGGTGAGTGCACGAACGTCCCTTAACGGGTTGGGAGGCAAGTCTTGGCCCGAGGATGCCCCCGCACTTATCTCTGTCCTTGAGCAGTTATGCGGCTGCGAGATCCCACCCCATGAGTATGAGATATGGGAACATGTTGACGACATTGACGATTATCTGGGCGCTGATTAACTGAAAGATCCATCGTTTAAAAGCCAAAGCCCCCTAACAGGGACTTGCTTTTGATGCTGGGGGGGAGCTAATAACAACCCCCGTGAGGTTTCCTCACGGGGGTCGAAAGTTCTGTGTTGCTTATAGGGTTTCTTCTAGTCTTCCTCTGATCTGATGTTGCGTATCTCGTGGAAGTATTCAATACCGGTTAGTACCTTGAACTCCACGCGGCGGTTCTTCGCCATACCTTCTTCGGTCTCATTGGAGGCGATAGGTTGTGTGTCGCCGTAGCCTTTGGCTGAGAGTCGTTCTTCATCGATTTGGAACTTGTCTATGAGATACTCACGGACCGCTTCTACACGCGCTTGGGAGAGCTCCACGTTGTCTGCGAACTCCGGGGTCTTTATGGGACGTGAATCGGTGTGTCCACCCAGCTCCACTATGATCGTGGGGTTATCCGCAAATATCTGGCCGATCTCATCGAGCACGTCGTAGAAATCGGGAAGGACCCTGGCCTCGCCGGTCTCGAAGTTGACGTTGTAGAAAACGATTAGCTCTTTCTCACGCAGCAGCGCAAAGTCCTTCCTGGCGCCTTTTGCCGCCTCTACCTTAACCTCGGCATCCTGTGGGAAGTACTTGGGATGCTCCGGCTCGGCAAACAGTGCATAGTCGCCTCTGTAGAGTCCAGGTATGGTGTAGTTGCCCTCTTCGTCGGTTTTGACCTCGCCCTTGATCCCTTCGGGTCCTTCGTAGGTAATCGTGGCCACAAGGGGATCGTTAGTCTTCACGTCGAAGACACGACCTGTTATTCCTCCAGGCGGGATCTTTGAGAGGGCGATGACGAGTTGGGCTGTCTGGCCGGCTTTGATCTGGGCCTGACCGGAGGATGGGTAGTAGTCTTCCTTGCTGGCGCTTGCAGAGACCCTTCCTGGAGCGAGTCCTTTGCGCTCCCAGGTTTCATTCTCGACCAGATCATTCTCTGCCCTGGTAACCCCCTCGACTTTAAGATGGGCCGCAAGGGATTTCTTCGTCTCCGCATCGATCACGCGAACTATGACGCCGCCGTAACGCGGCCTCTCGCCGAAGGCCGCGATAAGAGCCAGTCGATGAGTCAATCCAAGGTGGGCGTATGGGGCAATCGCGTAATCAACACGATAGTTGTTCAACACGAGTCCTACGCCTCCGGTCAGGCCGGCAAGGAAGTTAAGCTCTCCCAATGTCTGAGGACCTGACTGGAACCCTACGCGCGCGGCCAGGATCTCAAGCGGCCAAACCTCGGCACCGGCATGCACGCTCACTTTGTTGTCAAAGGGCACCCGGACATCGGTTAACAAGTTCAACCCGTAGAGGACATTCTCGAACGTAAGTGCCGCACCTAACTGAGCCTGCATTGGAAACATGTACATGCCGCCTGGATAGAACATCCCGGGACCAAGATTCTGCAGGGCAAGACCCAGAGCGAAGACCGGGGAGGCCTTCCAGTGAAGCGAGAGATCAACCGCTCCGCCGTAGCCTGCAGGACCGGCGAGATTCTCATAAAGACCCTTAAAGCTCGCCCCTACGCCGAATCTTTCGCCCAAAAGACGAGTGTATGAGCCCACAAGCATAGCCTCGTAGGCCATGACCAGGGAATCTGCCCCGGTTCCCGGATTGTTATCTGCATCCCAGCGTTCGATGCCTGAAGCACTTGTAAAGTTCATGGCGAAACCGAAGGTGTTGTTGGCCGATTGCGGCCATATGAGGGCCGCAAACTCGTCTCTTATGCCCCGCAGCCATTCGTGATGCGAGATCAGGGCTTCGTAGGTGTTGAGCTGGTTGAGACCTGCGGGGTTCCACCAGAGGGCGGTGATGTCCGGTGCAAATCCTACGTAGGCGTTACCCATCGCCGCCGCACGCGGCCCGAATCCTATCTTTAAAAGCGGGTGTGCGGTAGTTCCTGTGGCGTCGCGGAACTGAGCAGACGCCGCTACTGCCACAAGCAAGAAAACGAGAAGGGCTTTCTTCATAAATTCCCTCCTTGACAGAGTGCTTTTTTAACTACGTTTCTTGGTTTATGTCCATAACTGTCGGGGATGCACTTAAAGCTATAAGGCATAACCGCCTGCCTGATCGGTTTGAGGGTTAAGATCATTGCATGGCTCAAACTGCCCATTAGCCCTGTCGCTGTGATCCTCGACCCGCGTGCCGAGATAATCCTCAGCACGATCGTAAATACTCAAAATCACCTGTACTCCCACATGCAGTTTTCACTATCACAATAATAAGGAAGTAACGCAACTTGTCAATACCCCAGGATAAGTCAGAGTATTCAATCCATGCCCCCTGAGCCGCCGAATCGCTCCACAGAGTATATCTCTTCCAGGCTCTTCCTTGGCCGGGGTTCGGGTTCCTCAGCCGGATACCCGCACGGTATCAAGGCGACCACCTCATGCGCCTTGGTAAGTCCAACAAGCTTGCGAACCTTCCTTTCACTGAACCAGCCTATCCAGCAGGTTCCAAGACCAAGGGCTTGTGCTGCCAGTACAAGATGCTCACCAGCTATCCCCGCGTCAAGCCAGAGGTTTGCATGTCCGAAGGCCCGCGCCACACGGTGGGTCAGCTTGCGTCGGACGGTGAGCACGAACACCAGCGGAGCCCCGGACATCCACGAGATCACAAATCGCGAACCCACAGGTGCGGCCTTTGAGAGTGCTGAGATTACCTCCTTGTCTCTCACCACTACCACGTGCCAGGGCTGGGAGTTGGATGACGATGGAGCAAGCCTGAGAGCCTCAAGTATCTTCGTGATCTTTTCTTCCTCGACCTCCTTATCCTCGAAGCGGCGGATGCTTCGTCTGGTTTCAACCAATTCAAAAAATGCGCTCCATCTATCCATGACTAAGAATACCTCCCTCGAACCTCAAGTCAACACCACCCGTCCCTTCCTTCGATTGAAGGGACTACTTGACAAGCAGGTTTTAGAACGTAGTCTTCCTGATTGGAGGAAGTTATGAGAAAGACATTATCCGTGATCGCAGTCTTGACATCGATCTTTCTTGCAGGCTGCGTGGGCATGCGGCCCAAGGGTATCAAGGACTGCGAGTTCCGGCTGGCCGACGTAGAGACCGTTGAAAAGGCCCTCACCTACGCCAAGCTCGAGCTGAAGATGGACGTTACCAACCCGAACGGGGTCGGGGTAATAGTCGACCGCATGCAATTCAGTGTCTACGCCAACGGCCAGGAGATAGGCGGTGGGGCGGCAAGCTTCAAGGATAAGCCCATCCCGCCCGGCGGGTCGGTAAAATTCAAGGCCAATATTGCTCTCGACTACCTCAGCGCAGGCCTGGCCATATTCAATATGATCAAATCGCATTCCGCTTCCTACAGCATCAGGGCCAAGGTTTACTACGAGACCCCGCTCGGCGCATACCACTCCTGGACGACCATCTCCAGCCTTTACCTGCCGCACATATAGATGAAGAAGTTTCTCCTTGCGGCGTTGCTGGCCGCGATGCTGCCGGGCTGCTTTATACTCCGGCGCACCCAGCTTCAAAACTGCGAGTTCCGGCTGGCAGGAACCTCAATCAAGGAGATCGCCCTCACCTACCTGCGGCTCGCTATCAACATAGACGTCACCAACCCGAACAGGATAGACATTGTGCTTGACCGGATGCGCTTCGACCTCTACGTAAACGACGAGCACGTGGCCAACGGGACCTCGAACCTCAAGCTGCGAATCCCTTCGGGGGGGGCGGTCAAGATATCGCCCGTGGTAACCCTTGACTACGCCCAGGTGGGTACCGCAATCATCTCCACGATCAAGAACCTTGGAGCGAAATACAAGATAGTGGGCACGGTCTACTTCGACACGCCCTTCGGCACAATGAGTTTCCCGGTCACCATAGTCGAAAGATGATGCACCCCGAAGCTGGGAGAATTGGATTTGAATGTTTCTTCGGGTCCCCGCGACGGCGCAAGCCGACGCGGTGACTTCGTGGGGTGTTCACTTGACGGCCGGCTCGAAGTGCTTATACTTATACGATGATTAAAAGGGTTCCAAGGGTAAGTCACGCCCGTGGTTTCCGCATAGGCATCATAGCTGTGGTGGTGAGCGTGGTGCTTATATTCTTCGCTATCCTGGTGTTTTTCGTTTTCCGCGAAGCAATCTTCGGCGCTTGATTGGGATTCGGCTCTCCTGATTCGCAACAGGGAGGCTTAAGGAAAGGGATTGATTGATCCTGTTTCTTCAGGTTCCTTGGTGAAGGAAAAGGACTTTCCTTCTACCTAATTCCTCTGGGAATATAAAGCTCTTCGAAGCAGCGGACCGCATAGTTGTCGGTCATGCCGGCAACAAAGTCCATCACCACCTGGGCCGGGTCAGCGCCCTGCTCGCAGGAGGTGTAGCGAACGAAGTAATCCAGCTGCGTGAAAACGTCCGGCTTAGGCTCCTGGGTCTCTCCACCTCCCACAAGGTACTCGTAAAGCCGCTCGAACAAAAGCTTGAGTATCCGGTGCGCGTTCTCGCTGTAGCGCCTCACACGAGGGTGCAGGTAGACGCGATCGTAGTTGAACCCGTAAAGCGCACGCACCGCCGTGTTGATCTTGGGGCTGAATCCTATCGAGCGCAGATGCTCCCGGTTGCTCTCGATCAGATCCTCCACGAGCGTCCCGATTATCCGCCCGTTGTTTGTTCCCAGAGTCTTGCGGACAACCTGCGGCACGTCCTCCGCTTTTACAAGATGCGCGCGCAGCGCGTCCTCAAGATCGCGGCCAAGATACGCCACGCGGTCAACGATCCGAACTATGCATCCCTCAAGCGTTGCAGGTTTGTCAACCCCGCGACGAGTTTCATATAAACGTGACGGATCTTTCCCGAAATCAGGCTCAACCAGAGGCTCGGCGGTCTCCCCGAAGTGCGACACGATGCCGTCGCGCACCTCGAAGGAGAGGTTCAGCCCGGCCTCTTCTTTGCCTATAAGCTTTGCCAGGTGGTCGACCGTTCTTAAGGAGTGCAGTTCATGCTCGAAGCCAAGGCCATAAGGCTCGACCACCTCGTTCAATACCTTCTCACCCTCGTGGCCGAACGGCGCGTGCCCAAGGTCGTGGCCAAGGGCTATGGCGTTGACAAGATCAGAGTTCAGACCCAGCGCCCTTGCAACGGTCGTCGAGATCGAGGCCACGCATAAAGCGTGCTCCATCCGGGTGGCGATGTGGTCGTTTTCAGGCAGAAGGAAAACCTGGGTCTTGTGGCGCAGCCGGCGGAAAGATAGGCTGTAAAGGATTCGCTGGCCGTCGCGCTCGAACACGGTTCTTACCGGATCGGACGGCTCAGGCCGCAGACGTCCCTTGGAACTTGCCGAAAGCGTGGCATGAGGGTGAAAAAAGATCTTTTCCTCAAGTGCTTCTCTGCGCTCGCGGATCGATTGGCTCATGCGAGAGTCTAGCGATTACTGTGCTGCAGTCAACCGTCCTTGCAACGAGAGCACTGTCGAGTAATATGGAAGATTCATACAAGGAGCTCGTCATGAAGAAGTCTTTGGGTGCCGCAACGATCATCTTGCCTGTTCCTGTTTGGGTTATAGGTACCTACGATGCTCGCGGCAAGCCGAACGCCATGACCGCTGCCTGGGCAGGGGTTTGCTGCTCCGACACACCATGTGTGGCCGTATCGCTCAGGGCCGCAACCTATACCCATGGCAATATCAAAAGGCGAAAGGCGTTCACGATCAGCGTTCCTTCCGAAGAATACCTGAAAGAAACGGACTACTTCGGGATAGTCTCAGGCAGGGACACGGATAAGTTTGCAGCCACCGGATTGACTCCGGTTAAAAGCGATCTGGTAGACGCACCGTACGTCAAAGAATTTCCCTTGATCCTTGAGTGCAGACTGCTTCACACATTTGAGATCGGTATCCACACCCAGTTCGTGGGCGAGATTGCCGACGTTAAGGCCGATAAGGAGGTGCTCAGGGAAGATGGGTATCCGGACATCGAGAAAGCGCAACCGATCGTCTACACCCCCGGAGCTCGCACCTATCATGGGATCGGCAAATATCTTGGTCGGGGATTCAGTGTGGGTAGAAAGATTTGAGCGAGGATTATCTAACGACCCTGCCGATGCGTTTCCACTGGGTGCGCACGATGCGCTCAAGGAGGTTGGAACCCTCGCCCAGGGAGTAGTAGGTCACAACCGGAGAACCTTTAAGGAACTTTACAGGTATCGGACCCCAGTAGCGGCAGTCGTCTGAGAAGTCGCGGTTGTCGCCCATCCCGAACACGTAGCCCTGGGGCACGATGATAGGCCCGAAGTTGTCGCGCACCTCGTAGTGTCCTTCAAACTCAAAGCTGCGCCAGCGTTCGTTGAACCCCTCGCACTCTACCATGCGCGGGATCAGCCTGCGGTCCATGTGCACCGCGTGCGGATTGTCGAATGGCTCGCCGTTCACGTAGACGCGTTTGTTGATGATCTCGATGGTGTCGCCCGGCAGGCCCACGCAGCGCTTCACGTAGTTGCGCGGCGAGTACCAGTGGAACTTCTTTAGCTCGCGGTCCCAGAAGATTGGCAGCAGCGGGAACCAGCGGGGGAAGAAGCGGGTGTAGCGTTCCTCGGGCTGGGGCCAGCGCGGGTCGCGAGGGTAGCGGAACACGATGATCTCCCCTCGGCGGGGCATGCGGCCCGAGATGATTCCCGCATTGGTGAAGGGTGCCTTGAACCCGTACACGAACTTGTTTACCAGAAGGAAGTCGCCTGGCAGGATTGTGTTCTCCATCGAGCCGGTGGGTACGGTGAACGCCTCGATAACGAACGCCCGGATCGCCAGAACGATAAGTATAACCGTCCCCCACGAGCGCACGAACTCCCACACCCTGCGCCCGAAGGGCTTTTTTTGTTTCTTCTCCACCGGCTCAGGCTGAAGTGTCGCGGCGACGGGTTTCTTCTTGCGCTTGTGTTTCGCCATTAGCGGTGATTATAAGAGTGGTTGGGGGTAAGTCAAGCGGTGGAGGAGGCTCAAGGTAGACTTGACAGCACAGGAGGTGTTCCATATAGTTAACTTATGCCGAAGAAATCTATCGAGGTTTTCGTAGAACCTGATGTCCTTGTATGGGCACGAAAGACAAGAGGTAAGCGTGAAGAGGATGTTGCTCGTAGATTGGGAAAGAGCGAAGAGTTTATACGGGAATTAGAGGCAGGGGAAAGGAAGCTTCGGCTAAGACAATTAGAAACTCTTGCCAACTTTTATAAACGGCCTCTTGCGGCGTTCTTCTTGTCAAAACCACCTGTAGAACCACCACCGCCCAATGATCATCGAACTTTCCCAAAAGGGGAGCGGAAGGAGGAATTCTCGGAAGATACATTGCTGGCTATACGAAAAGCTCAGTTGCTTCAAGATTCAGCCACTGAATTAGCAGTCGACCTTGGATACGAAATAAAGCCTCGGATCGGCAAAGCTAGTGTTTCTAGCGATCCTGAGGTTATTGAGGCACTTGCGCTAAAGGAAAGAGAACGATTAGGCGTAACGATTGCGGAACAGTCTCGTTGGGAAAAAAATTACGGGGCACTTAATGAGTGGAAGAAACGAATTGAGAATCTAGGGATTCTGGTATTCCAGATGAGCATGCCACCCAAAGAAACCAGAGGGTTTTCTTTAGCGGGTAAAGGTATCCCTGCTATTGTTCTTAATAACTCGAAAAAGGAGCATCCAAACGCTAGAATCTTTTCGCTTTTCCATGAATACGCTCATCTGCTTCTTGAAGAGGGAAGTATCTGTGATATGAAACACCGCAATCGTTTCCCTGTTGAGAAATTCTGCAATCATTTTGCTGGGTCGTTTTTAGTACCTCGGAAGGCTTTACTTAAATATGAACTAGTGAATACTCACTCTTCTTCAGAATGGCTTCAAGAAGACATTGAAGAACTAGCTGCTCATTTCAAAGTAAGCTGGGAGACTATTCTACGGAGGTTGTTGATATTAGGTCGAACTACAGAAGAATTCTATCAAAAGAAACGACACCAATGGCATAAGGAATGGAAAGAACTGGAAAATATTAAGGGAAAGAAACAGGGTCGTGGACCGGCATCGCCTATAAAATGCTTTAGCGAAAACGGCGCGCCTTTCGTATCGTTTGTTTTGGAGGCCTACAGAGAAGAAAAGATCTCTTCAACTGATGTTGCGGATTATCTGGGGGTTAAACTAAAGCATCTGCCCGACATTGAGCAATTAATGGTTGAAAGAACTTAATTATGGCAGAGTTGCCCCTAGGGTATGTTATAGACACCAATGCGTTGATAGATTTATATCGCAGGTGGTATTCTAGAGATATATTCCCTACTCTGTGGGGAAAGTTTGAGGCGCTTATTTCTCAAGGACTTGTAATCTCATCCCTTCAGGTTTTTAAGGAGATTGAGCAGAAGGATGACGAACTTTTGAAATGGGCTAAAGAGGAAAAAGAGATGTTCAAAGATTTAGATGAGAGACAGGACAGATACATGAGAGAGATTATGAGTAACCCTATACCAGGTTTTAATTTAGGACTTGTTAATGTACGTAAGTTTAAGTCGGTAGCCGATCCTTTCGTGATTGCTTTAGCCCGAGCCAAGAGATGGACAGTCATTACTTCAGAGAAATATGTTAATATTAACCCCAAGAATCCAGACGCACGTCCTAGAATCCCAAACGTATGCAAACATTATGGGTTAAAATGGAGTTCCCTACCTGATTTCTTCCGTGAACAAGACTGGCGGTTTTAAATAGATTTCTAGAAATCAATAATCCTTCTTGCCCTTGCATATCGGTGTTCATAGTAGGGGTTGCCTACCCAGCGGACGACGATCACCTCGATGATAACTTCGCTAACTTCCCCCTCACCCTCCTCGATGAACTCAACCCCCTACTACAGGGACGCCCGCGCCGAAAACGCCACCATCGGGCAGCAAACAGGTTGACGTATCCGCCACAAGGAGTATTCTAAAGGTTATGATACGTAACCCTCGACTCCAGGTATGTGTGGCGCTGATCTTACTACTCGGAGCAATTACCTGCACGCCGCCACCGGAACAAATCCAGCCCTTCCTTTGGGTCAAGTCCCTGGAAGGCAACGGAAGAGTCACGATCCAGTTCTGGCTCACCGAGGAAACCCTCCTAGCTCAGGGCAACCGGTACGGCCACTTCAAGCTGCTTCGCGCGGAAGGCGGTGGGAAGTTTGAGGAGGTGGCCGAGTTAGGCCCTGTAAATCCCCTGCGCGCAACCTGGTGCTGGACCGACTCTTCGGTTACGAACGGTAAGAGCTACCGCTACTTCGTGCACGCGATCTTTGCGGTCTTTGAGAATCCTGACGCCGAAGGTTTTTCAGACACGTCATTAGTCACGCCCCGAACCGGTATTGCAGACCCACGCCCTCAGCCTCCTGAGGACCTCACGTATAAGTTATTTGCAGACACGGTTACCTTGCAGTGGGTACCGCCGCCTTTACACGACAGTCTCTACTACCTTCTATATTACTCCCCTGCGATCCAGGGGTTCACCGCCTACGAGGAAAGCCTGGACGGCGTGGGCCACGAGTGGGACCCTACCGGCGGTGATCTGGGAGTTCACCCGGTGCGCTTGGACTCGGCAATCCACACCTTCTATTGCGACCGTGACGGAGAAACACGCAGCTACAGGATTATTGCTTTCGTGGATTCTATAATGAGCTACCCCTCCGAGATTCTGGAGATCGAGCATACCTGGCAGCCATAATTGCCCCGAACGAATTCTAAGAACTCGCTTGGGGACCCCTTAATCCTCCTTTCGTCCGGAGGACGAAAGATCGGAAACAACAAAACAACCCTTGACTTTGTGTGAGATATCCTGTTTTCTCGGCAGGGGAAACCTAAAAACTCAATCCCAACTACATCCCTCGGGCTTTACTATCCACCAGCCTTCGGATCAGACGCCTTTCTTCGAGGCGATACTTCCGGAAAAAGTAAAGCAAACCCCTCAGGTGAAACCAAGCCAACCGCGAAAAGGGATTACGTTTGGTGCGGCGAGCGTGATGATGTATTATGCGTACTTGAGGAATGTACCATACCTCCCAACCACGCAGCCACATCCTGGTACAAAAGTCAATATCCTCCGGCCCGTAGAAGATATTTTCATCCAGCAATCCAACCTCACGCAAGGCTTTGGTACGAATCAGTTGGTTGGCTCCTATGACGTAATCAACCGGACGAGGATGATCGTGTGCCCAATCCTCCATCATGTGATTTCGCCAGATGCGAGAACGCTTTACCCCAGGTAAACCAGTCATACGGTTTAAGAAAGGAGCTAAGAGGTGTGGGATACGCTTGCAACTTGGCTGCGGCGAACCATCCGAGTAAAAGAGCTGGGCCCCGATAACCCCGGCCTGAGGACGACGGCGGATCTCATCAAGAAGAGTTTGCAGAGCACCTTCGGGGACCTCGGTATCTGCATCCAGGCTCATTATAAACTCCGCCTCGGTTTTAGCGAGTCCCTGGTTTCGGGCCGGGGCTACACCCCGATTCTGGCTGTTCAAAACAAGTTCAACCTGGGGAAACTTATGCCTAAGCATGGCCACGGTCCCGTCCTTCGATCCGTTATCAATAACCGTAACGATAAATGAATCTCGTGGAGGAAACCTGTAGATAGAATCAAGGCAACGTTTTAAATCGTTACGGCAATCCCACGTGATTATTAGAATCTCAAGCACAGAGTCCTTAAGCATAAGTCCCAAACCTACTCGGAGTGGTGGGCTTGTCAAGAAGGATGTTCAAAACGGCGGGAAAAGACCCGTCAACCGCGCATGTTTCTCGACGCCGGGAAGCCCTGCCGTATACAGGGACCGATAGGACCTCAATCTGGGAAGGCGGTAACACAGTAAAGCTGACCGATCTTTTGAAGGTTGTATCTCCTGAACCCCGCTCTTTTCAGCAAATCTTCGATCCTGCGCTTGGTATAGAAGTATACCGGGCATCCTTTAAGCCAAAGCCTTGATTTGCGTAAAGGAACCCTCCATGTCCAGGCTCTTGGAAAACTTACTATTGCTCTATGTTCAGAAGACTCTCGCATCTTCTTAAGCACCGGCAGGGGATCCTTGACATAATCGAATAATCCGATCCCGATGCAAACATCAACCTTATGCTCGAGGTCGTATCCTAGAAGGTCGGCCTGAACAAAAAGGGTCCTGTCACTTAACCCCTCCTCAGCAGACCTTCGCTTGCATGTTTCAATCATGTTTCCCGACACATCTATGCCTACTACTTGCTTCGCATTCCGGCTGGCAAGTTCCAGCGAATACCGGCCACTCCCGCAACCCACATCAAGGAAAGTCTTGCCTGATATAGGTTGAGAATTCTTTAGTGTATACTTGTATCTCGCATACATATCCCACCTGAAAATCTTATCGAGGAAATTACTCATCCTGCTTTTCTCGTGGGAATAGATGGAGTCGAAATTGTCCGCTTCCTTGTTCCAGAAATCTTTCTGCGTAACTATTTTGTTCATAACCCGAGCACCTCCTTTACGGAAGTGAACTCGAAGTCACTCAACAGCCTGTCAAGTCTACTCAAGGTTTTATCCAGATTATAGTAATGCCTCCACCTCTTAAGCCTTGGCAACTCTACCCTTGGTTGATCGGCATCAATCTCCCAGGGATGAAAGTAAAAGATCGCAGGGCGACCCTCGCGATTGCAACGTTTAAGCAAAGACCTTGTCAGCGAATAAGGATACATCCTGAAATACCCTCCACCGCTGCAAGGTATTCTTCTACCCAGTATCTCAACACAACTCAAGGGAAACTCAATCAGCAACTCACCGACCTTATGTATAGATAAAGGAGCGGTGGGCATTCCGTAATCAGGATGAAAGGCTATGGGAAACACCGAAGAGTCATATCTGATTCCGTTTCTTTCCAGGATTTCAAAGGCCCACGACGTTTTATCCGTTATGGAAAAAGAGGGGGCGCGAAACCCCAGGATCTCCTGATGAGTGCAAACCCTTGTAACCTCCAGCGCTCTCTTCAGATCTTCCTCGAAGGATTGCGGTGTCATCTCTGTAAGAAGAGTATGGGAGTACCCATGAGTGGCAATTTCATGTCCGTGGCCTTCGATCTCGCCGATCAATTCGGGAACGCGTTCGGCGATCCATCCAAGAACAAAAAAAGTGGCCTTAGTGTGATGCTCGGAGAGAAGTTTTAAGATAAGCCTCGTACTTCTCCCGATACGCAGTTCTTGCTTACTCCAATCCTGTTTTTCGACGACACCGCGCAGGTTATAAACACAGAACCAATCTTCCAGGTCAATCGAAAGGGCGTTTTTCATTTTTGCCTTTGTAGCCCTACTTCGTCTCTTGAGAAACTGGACTCTCCTATAGTCTTACCCCGTATCCTCCCTCCCGTCGACTTCAACTTACCCATTGTCACAGTATAACAAAAATCCTCAAGAGGTCAAGCAGAGTAATGTATCTCCTGGTTTGAAGAAGGTAATGTCGGTTGACATCTAAAGCCTGCTTTCAGCCCTTGCGTTAAATCACCGGGTTGCCGAGACCTCCGAACGCCAAAGGGCGGAAAGATCGGCATTGCCAAACCTCAGATTCCGGAACCTATTAATGTATTATCGCTAAAGAACTACATGTGAAACAACGATTTACTTATAGCCTCTCCCCCGATTGACTTACTCCCTTGCTTCCTTATAATCCCATCTGTGGAAGTAGAGTACCCTGAGTATCTGACGTTTCGATCCTTAAGGAGGGGTGAGTCGTGAAACGCATGCTGGACATTATCGTTTCCTTTATCGGGATCTGGTTTCTCGCGCTTATCACCCCTTTTGTGGCGCTTGCCATAACAATCGACTCCAAGGGCCCGATTTTCTACCGCGGTGTCAGGGTAGGCAAGGACGGAAGACTGTTCAAGATATTCAAATTCAGAACGATGATCGCCGGTGCGGACCGCTGCGGACCCAAGCTTACCTACCGCAACGACCCACGTATAACCCACGTAGGAACAGTCTTGCGCCGCTTGAAGATAGACGAGCTGCCCCAGCTTATCAACGTGTTCGTCGGACACATGAGTCTGGTCGGTCCCAGGCCCGAGGATCCCCAGTACGTGTCCCACTACACCGCAGGCCAGCGTGCCATCCTCTCGGTCAAGCCCGGAATCACCGGCCCGGCACAGATCCACTACGTGGACATTGAGTCTCACATGGACCCCTCGAAGTTTGACGAACAGTACATCGACGAGATCATCCCTGAGAAGTTCCGGTTCAACATCCTGTATATCCAGAACCGCTCGCTGGCGCTTGATCTGAAGATCCTCTGGCGCACATTCCTTTCGCTCTTCCGCTGCGAGATTACCCGGGTCAAGAACAACAGAAACTCCAAGAACCACTCAACATCTTAGGTTCCGACATAAACCACCGTCGGTTTTGCCGGGGCAATCCCTGAAGCATCCTAGAGAACTCCTTTCGCAACCTGATCTCCGATTGCGTCTTGCAGAAAAAACTCCCGGAGAGACAGACATCCTCTTAGGTGGTTGCCTTAATCGATCCTGACCCGGAAGACTCAATCCGGTAGCTGGTTTCGATATCTACAGTTTGGCGGAGCATGACCGTAACCGGGCAGTAGCGCTCCTGTGATAGTTCTATGGCGCGTTCCAGCTTGCGAGGTTCAACGTCGCCCTTGACGACGTATAAAAGACAAATCCTGGTGTAGACCTTGGGATGCTCCGGCGCGTGTTCTGCCTCAAGCTCTACGCGAAAATCCTGGACAGGCTGCCGCATCTTTTCGAGAATGGAGAGCACGTCCATCCCGGTGCAACCGCCAAGAGAGATGAGCAGAAGTTCCATCGGGGCGGTGGCAGCCTCGTTGCCGCCCACGCTTGCCTTCGTATCCATCATCGTCCAGTGACCTGAATCCGACTTGCCAACAAGACTCAACCCTTGGATGCGCTGGACCACCGCCCGGGTCTTGCGAACTTCGGCCATCAGGTCCCTTCCTGCCATGAGGCAAGATACTCCTTCTGCCTGGGGGTGAGTTTATCTATCTTCACTCCCATCGAGCGAAGCTTGAGGACTGCAATCTCCTGATCCAGCCTGGCGGGCAGGTTGTAGACCTTGCGTTCGAGTTCTGCCCCATGCTTGAGGATGTACTCTGCGGCCAGCGACTGGTTGGCAAAGCTCATGTCCATCACCATTGCCGGATGACCCTCTGCAGCGGAGAGGTTTATGAGACGACCTTCTGACAGGAAGTAAACCTTGCGTCCGTTTGAAAGGGTGTGCTCCACGACTTCCTTGCGGACCTCGCGCTTGGCAACGGTGAGTGCTTCGAGGTCGCGCTTTGAGATCTCAACGTCGAAGTGTCCGGAGTTGCAGACTACAGCTCCGTCCTTCATGTACTCGAAAATCTTAGCGTGGATCACGTCTATGTCTCCGGTCAGGGTAACGAAGAGATCGCCCAGCGGAGCCGCCTTAATCATTGGCATGACCCGGAAGCCGTCCATCTCCGCCTCAAGCGCTCGAACCGGGTTGACCTCGGTAACGATCACCTTGGCGCCCAGGCCCTTGGCCCGCATGGCTACCCCCTTGCCGCACCAGCCGTAGCCGGCGATGACAACGGTGGAGCCGGCGATGAGGAAGTTGGTGGCGCGGATGATGCCGTCCAGGGTGGACTGGCCTGTGCCGTAGCGGTTGTCGAACAGGTACTTTGTCTCGGAGTCGTTGACTGCGATTACGGGATAGGTCAGTGCGCCGTCTTTGGCCATGGCGCGCAGGCGGATGACGCCGGTGGTTGTCTCCTCGGTGCCGCCTTTGACGCCTGCAAGAAGCTTGCGGCGCTTTGAGTGAAGGGTTGAAATAAGGTCGGCTCCGTCGTCCATGGTCACGTGGGGCTCGATATCCAGCGCGGCATTGATGTGTTTGTAATAGTCGGTGTTGTTTACACCGCGGATGGCGAACACCTCTATGCCGTAGTCTTTGACCAGGGAGGCTGCAACGTCGTCCTGGGTGGAGAGTGGGTTTGAGGCGCAGAGACGGAGCTTTGCGCCGCCCGCCTTCAGGGTAAGCATCAGGTTGGCGGTTTCGGTAGTCACGTGCAGGCATGCGGCAAGATGTACACCCTTCAAGGGCTTTTCTTTTGCAAAGCGCTCGCGGATAAACTTGAGAACGGGCATGAACCGGCCCGCCCACTCTATCCTGAGCTTCCCCTGCGGGGCGAGCTTGAGGTCTTTTACGTCGTGAGCCATTAATTTCCTTTCATTGAAGGTTACAATCTTTTAAATCAACCACAGAGGCACAGAGGCTCATTTCAAATTGCACCGAAGAAGAACCCCGCTGGAGTTCTCCCGAAGGGAAACGACCGTAGGGAGTTTCAATCTGTGTCATCTGTACCCTATGGCTGCACAGCACCCAAGGGGCAGACCCTGGTTTATTAACCATCTTCGGATACTCACCTATTCCCCTGCGCGGTTTCGAAGCTCCTCCACCGCATCAAGCTTCTCCCAGGTAAAGGTATCCTCTTCTCTCCCGAAGTGTCCGTAGGCTGCGGTGGAGCGGTAGATGGGCCGCAGGAGATCGAGCCGCTCGATGATGGCGCGGGGCCGGAAATCAAACTCCGCGTTGATTATATCAAGGAGCTTATCATCATCGATCTTTCCCGTCCCGAAGGTATCGATGGATACGGACGCAGGGTCAGGTTCGCCGATAACGTAGGCCAGGTTGACCTGGATGCGCTCGGCAAGTTCAGCGGCCACGACGTTCTTGGCGATATAGCGGGCGAAGTAGGTCGCCGAGCGGTCAACCTTTGTAGGATCCTTACCTGAGAATGCCCCGCCGCCGTGAGGTACGGCACCGCCGTAGGTATCAACGATGATCTTCCGGCCGGTCATGCCGGTATCCGACTGCGGCCCGCCGATCACGAACTTGCCGGTTGGGTTGACGTAGACCCGGACGTCGGAAGTGTCCAGATCGGTGGGCAGTATGGGCTTGATGACCTTTTCGATCATCTCATTACGCGCCTCTTCCGTGATCTGATGACCTGTCTCATCGAGTATCTCGTCGGTGTGCTGCGAGCTTATGACCACGTTCGAGATGCGGCGAGGCTTGCCGTCTACGTATTCGACCGTAACCTGCGACTTGCCGTCAGGGCCGAGATAGCCAAGTATGCCCTGCTTGCGGACCTCGGCAAGACGCCTCACAAGCTTGTTGGCAAGCATGATGGGCATGGGCATCAGCTCCGGGGTCTCGGTGCATGCGTAACCCACCATGAGACCTTGATCGCCCGCACCGCCCCGGTCAACGCCCTGCGCGATGTCCGGAGACTGACGGCCTATCACGTTCAGGATCGCGCAGGTGGCAGCGTCGAACCCGTAGCGATGATTGGTGTAGCCTATATCGGCAAGGAGCTTGCGCACCAGATCGGCAAGATCGGCGTAACCAGTGGTTGTAATCTCTCCCCCTACTATAACTAAACCTACGGTGATGAACGTCTCGCAAGCCACACGGCCTTGCCGGTCCTGACGTATCACCTCGTCAAGCACAGCATCGGAAATCTGGTCGCACACCTTGTCCGGATGCCCCTCGGTCACCGACTCTGAGGTCAAAAGTATCCTCTCCAACTGCTTCCTCCTTTCATGTGAAGATTCAAAAACATGAATCAAAAGTATATCTCTGGAAGCTTATAAGTCAACTGCGGCAAGTGGAAAAGCCCTCGAAATGCCGAATACCTGTCTGGCAGAATGGATGTTACATACCGTGACTTTCCTTGAGTTCGTTTTGACGGGAATCAGTTGCCCTTCCTGAAGTACTCGTCTACCCAGTGGTCTTTGGATTCTTTTTTGTCGCCGGATCGAGGAGCAGGCTGTGTTTGAGAAGGCTCAGGTGGAGAAACGGAAGCGGCAAACCCCACTGCCCCGGACGATGCGCTGAGACCTGCCGATCCCGAGTCCTAAGCCCGTGCCCACTCGAACTGCTTTGCGTACTCACCCCCAAGGTTCAGGCTGCGCAAACGTTCTACCCTGAGCTGGATGGGTGGGTGGGAGGAAAAAAGGTTGACCTTGACCTTGGCTTGGGGCTTTTTGGGATCCGGCCTGTCCTTACACTTCGGAGAGGAGATGAAGAGATGGGCGGTGGCGGTGGAGGTTCGATGCATCTTCTGATAGGTTGCACCGATCTTTTCCAAAGCTCTAGCCAGGCCTTCAGGGTTACGGGTCATCATCGCAGCGGATGCGTCGGCCAGGTACTCGCGCTGGCGTGAGATGGCGGCCCGGATAAGCACCACAGCCAGAGGCGCGAGTATCGCCAGAACCAGGCCGATGGCCAGCCAGATAAGCGCCAGATAGCCTCCTCCCTTGCCTGAAGACCTTCGTCTGCCTCTCCCTAAGAAGAATCCCCAGCGCCAGAACAAATCGCGCGCAAGAATCACAAGCCCGATCATGATGGCAACGATAGTCATAAGCAGGATGTCGTAGTTGCGGACGTGGCTCATCTCATGCGCAACTACTCCTTGCAGCTCGGCCCGGTCCATCATCTCGTAAAGACCGGTGGTTACTGCGATTGCCGCGTTGCGTGGATTGCGACCTGTGGCGAAAGCGTTTGGAGCCGAATCGTGGATAATGTAAACCTCCGGCTTGGGCTGACCCGACGCGATGGCCATCTCCTCTACCACGTTGTGAAGACACTTGTATTCGGCAGGATCGGCCCTGCGCGCCCCGTTGGCAACCAGGGCCAGTTTCTTGGCGGCAAAGAAGAAGATAATGTTGTAGCCGACGATAAACAGGCCGAAGAAGATGTAGGGGCCTAGACCCCAGACCCCGTAGTAATACTGAAAGAACCTTATAACCGCTCCGCCAACCAGCGCCAGGATTACGGCGAAGAGAAGTATAAACCCGAACGTCCGCCAGCGGTTGGCGGCAATCATCCCGTAAAGGGTGCGGCGTCTCATAGCTCCGTCCCGACGTTTAGGTACTCAGGTGGTGCCAGAAATTAGAACTCTACCTTGACCGGCTCGCGTGCCGCCTCCGCTTCCTCGGGTATCTCCCAGAACTCGAAACGCTTGAAGGCGAAGATACCTGCGAAGATGATGCCCGGGAACTTCTCGGTCGCGGTGTTGTAGTTCATGACCACGTCGTTGTAGAACTGGCGGGCGAACGCTATCTTCTCTTCGGTATTACGCAGCTCCTCCTGGAGAGCCAGAAAGTTCTGGTTGGCCTTGAGATCAGGATACGCCTCGGCCACCGCAAACAAGGATTTTAAGGTCTCTGAGAGCATGTTGTTTGCCTTAGCCGCGTCCTGCACGGTCTTTGCGTCCATACCCAGCTTGCGGGCGGCGGTGACGTTCTCAAGGGTCTCGCGCTCGTGCTTAGCATACCCCTTGACCGTCTCCACCAGGTTGGGGATCAAATCGTATCGTCGGCGAAGCTGAACGTCTATCTGGTGCCATGCGTTGCGGGTGCGGTTGCGCTTGACCACCAGCGTGTTGTAGCCGGCGATTGTGATGATCACGAGTAGTGCTATGATTCCAACAAGAATCCAGATTCCAATCACATTTCCTCCTTAGGAATTTTGGGATGATAATAGGAAGGATCAGCGGCTTGTCAACTGCGATGCTGGCGGTCAACCCAAGAAGGATTATGCCCCCCAGGATTCCCTTACCCAATTCCCCTTTTTGCTTTAGCGGCTCCATGATTTCCTCCTTTGTTTCAATAAAAGACGTATACGATTAAAAAAAGTTGTATGGGCAAGACATGCGTCACCCCTGCATATTCTTAACAATCAGTGACCGGTAGCTTCCAGGATGTTGCCGTCCGGGTCAAGGAACTGGAACGCATAGACTCCATCGCCCACCTCCTCAGGCGCATCTTCCAGAGTCTTAACCCCCGCAGCCTTGAGTGCATCGAACGTCTCTTTGGCTGATTTCTCGGTTTCTAAAAAGAAGCTCAACCGGGTGCTATTGTTGTCAACCGCAGCCGACTTGTGTCCGGCTTCAAGATAAACGTGAATATCTCCAGATTGCAGGAATGAAAGGGTAGGCCCAAGGTCTACCTTAACATCGAAGCCTAGAACCTTGGTGTAAAACCTCCTGGCACGCTCCATATCGGAAACGTACACCGCGATGGTGTTTATGCTCTTGAACGTCCTATCCTCCTTGCTTTAGGATTCCGTCCAGTTGACAGGAGCACCGGTTCCTTTGCCGTCGGAGATGTTTTCTCCGGATAAGCTGTCCGCCTTAGCTTGAATGACAATAAAGTAAAGCTCTTCAGATGAGTTGTTGCGCCACGCGCGGATGCCATCCGGCGCAACCCGGATCACGGTTCCTTCCTTAACATCAATAACTTCACCGTCAATCTGAAACTGACCTTTGCCCTTGAGGAAAACGTAGAGCTCTTCATTGGCTTGGTGCGTATGGTAGAACGGCATTCCCTCTCCCGGCAGCATCTTGTTAAGGGATACCTCCATGCCGGTAAGCCCTAATTCCTTTTTTAGGAACAACTTGCCGGGGAACCCAGCGGGAAGATTGGAATGGGTGAAGGTATAATTATCCAACTCCTTCCACTTGCCGATATTGGCAGCGGTGAAGTTCTTCCCATCTGTCTTCTTAAGCGATGATTCTGCCACGGCTTATCCTCCTTTCTTTACGGCCTCTACGATGAGAAGCTCATCGTCTGGCTTATAAGGCGTAAACTCATAGTCGCTGAACTCTTGCTTGACCTTGAATCCAGACTGGGTAAGCAGGCGATGCAGGGTATTATAATCGGTTATGCCTGCCGAGGAGTACTGCTCTATCCGTTCTATGAGCTTACCCTGTTTGTGTATTTCACAAACGATTAGATACTTCTTTACGTTACCTACAACCTTTCCTCCCACAAACCGCTTGTAGGTTGCATCTCCTGCCTGAGCTTCACCTGCCGGGGAGAGCTCTTCATCTTTCATGTAACCGAAGAATACGTCGAAAACGAGGGTCCCTGCGGGTTCGAGATGACGGGCGATGTTGGTAAGGGAGGCGATACGTTCCTCGTCGGTGAGGAAATGATCGAACATCGCGGAAAGGCAGGCTAATGGGAAGGTGCGACCGTAATCAAATGAGTGGGCGTCACCCGGAATCAGGGTGATTTTACCTTTAAGATGGGGGCGATCGTCAAGCTTTTCTTTGAATACGCTTCTCATAGCCGGAGAGGGTTCTACACAAAAAACCTCGATACCCCTTTCTGCAAGTGGAAGGGCGAGACGGCCGGTACCTGCACCAATATCAAGAACCTGACTCGTCTTTTTGGCATAGTGGTAGAAAAAATCCACGTTTGGCCTTGTGGCAAAAAAATCGTAAAGATGGGCCATCTTTTCGTAGCCCTTATCCTCTGCTATTACCGGGTTCACCCCTCACTATATAGCCAAGGGTGTTTGTGTCAAGTGCACGTTTCTTGACTTCTATTAGGCGTAGCCTATACTCACCGAGATTGAAAAACCTGAATCGGAGGACGTACGTGAAGAAAACTACGCAGCTCAAGAAGATGATTAACGAGAAAAGGGCGGTGGTGGCGCCTGGGTGCTACGACGTACTTTCTGCCAAGCTAATCCAGGAGGCGGGGTTCGAACTTACCCAGGTGTCCGGTTTCGGCGTATCTGCGTGCCTTTTAGGCAAACCTGACGTGGGGCTGCTCGGCTGGAACGAGGTAGTTGACATGACCTGGCGGATATGCCAGGCGGTTAGCATCCCGGTGATGGGCGACGGCGATACCGGGTTCGGCAACGCATTGAATGTTATCCGCACCGTGCAGGATTTCATCCAGGTGGGTGCTGCTGGCGTCAATTTAGAGGACCAGGTCTTTCCCAAACGCTGCGGACACATGGAGGGCAAGCAGCTGGTCTCCGAAGAGGAGATGGCCTTAAAGATCGAAGCGGCGGTCCAGGCGCGCAAGGCGCTTGATCCCGATTTCGTTATCAACGCCCGCACCGACGCCATCGCGGTTTCAGGCTACGAGGACGCCATCCATCGCGCCAACGCCTATGCTGCGGCAGGTGCTGACATGATCTTTTTGGAGGCCCCTACCGATAAGAAGATGATCCGCGATGCGGTATCCAAAATAAACGCCCCCATATCCATCAACCTGTTCGACTCCGTGGTCGGCGGCAAGACGCCCTTGATCCCTATCGAAGAGCTTAGAGAACTGAGCGTTGCCCGTGTTTCCGTTCCCGTGGGAACCATCTTCGTGGTTACCAAGTGGCTGCGCGAGTATCTGAAGGTCTTAAAAGAGCGCGGCATCATGCCCGATAGAACCGATCTTTTGTGCACCTTCGATGAGTTCAAGGGCCTGGTGGGGCTTTCGGAGTACAAGGAGCTGGAAAAGCGATTCCTGCCTCGCTCTGTGGTCCAGGAGAAGTACAAGGAGGAGTAGCATGGGAATGACGAGGAGTTCGCTGACGGGGAGTTCGCTGACGGGGAGTCCGCTGACTCTTGCTGAGAAGATCCTTGCCAAAAAAGCAGGCAAGGATAAGATCAGCGCAGGCGAGATCGTGCAGGCCAAGGTGGATGTGGCCATGTCGCACGAGAACGGACGGATGGTCAAGCTCTCGTTCGAGAGGATCGGCGTGGAAAAGGTGTGGGCCCCGGAGAAGATAGTCATCATATTCGACCACCGGGTTCCTGCCGAGTCTGAGCGTACTGCCATCGGTCAGAAGGAGCTGCGCGAGTTCGTGAAGGCTCAGGGCATCAAGAACTTTTACGACATCAACGTGGGTGTATGCCACCAGGTACTCGTGGAGGAGGGCTTCTCACGGCCGGGCATCCTTCTGGTTGGCACCGACTCCCACACCACCACCGCCGGTGCGCTGGGTGCGTTTGCCACCGGCATCGGCGCTACCGAGATGGCCGCTGTATGGGCAACCGGCGAGCTGTGGCTGCGCGTGCCTGAGACCCTGAAGATTGTCGTCAACGGCAAGCTGCCTCGTGGTGTCTACGCCAAGGACGTGATCCTCAACATCATAGGCAGGATAGGTGCCGACGGCGCAGACTACAAGGCGATAGAGTACTCCGGGGATACCATATCCTCCATGTCCATCGCCTCCCGCATGGTTATCTCCAACCTGTCCATGGAGGCCGGAGCCAAGGTAGCGTTCGTTATCCCGGATAGTATCACTGAGGACTACGTTAAGACCCGCGCCAAGGGCCCCTACGAGATGATTTCCCCTGATCCTTATGCCACTTACCTGTCTGAGCATACATTCGACGTATCCGATCTCGAACCCCAGCTTGCATGCCCCCACCAGGTGGATAACGTCAAGCCCGTAACCGAGGTTGAAGGTACAAAAATCAATCAGGCGGTGATCGGCTCCTGCACCAACGGTCGGCTGGAAGACCTGCAGGAAGCGGCCCGGGTACTCAAAGGCCGCAAGGTTCACCCGGAAGTCCGCCTGCTCGTGGTCCCCGCTTCATGGAAGATATTCAAAGAGGCGCTCTCCGAAGGAATCATCGAGACGTTAGTAGACGCCGGAGCCGTCCTCGTCAATGCCGGATGCGGACCCTGTCTGGGCGCTCACCAGGGATGCCTTGCTCCGGGCGAGGTGGCGGTGACATCAACCAACCGCAACTTCCAGGGCAGAATGGGCTCGGCCGAGGCGTTCCTGTATCTGGCGTCGCCTGCAACCGTGGCGGCGTCGGCAATCGAGGGCAAGCTGGCAGACCCCCGCAAATACCTGGAGGCGTAACATGGAACCTGTTAAAGGAAAAGCCTGGATCTTCCCGGACGACGTCAATACCGACGTTATCTACCCGGGGCGATACATGTCCATAACCGATGCCGAGGAGACCCCCAAGTATCTGTTTGAAACGGTCTATCCCGACTTCCGCCAAAAGGCCAAGCCGGGCGACGTGATCGTTGCCGGCAAATACTTCGGCTGCGGCTCCTCGCGCGAGCAGGCGGCAACAGCCATACGCTACTTCGGCATCGGCTGCGTGGTTGCCGAATCCTTTGCCCGCATCTTCTACCGCAACGCCATCAACCTCGGACTTCCCATCGCAGTTGTTCCCGGCATCCGCGAGCACGTCTCCGAAGGCGACGAGATTGAAGTTGACCTGGCAGGTGGAGAACTTATCAATCACACCGCCGGAAAGGAACTTACATTTGACCCTTTGCCTCGCTTCCTCCTCGATCTCATCGGTCAGGGCGGATTGATACCGGCTACACGCAAGAAGCTTGGGCTAATGTAGCACAGGCTCTCCAGCCTGTGCCTTGATCTTAGAAACAGCCTGGAGAGGCTGTTCCACATTTTTATGGCCTATAATTGAAGCTATGTGGCACAGGCTCTCTAGCCTGTGCCTTGATCTTAGAAACACCCTGGAGAGGGTGTTCTACATTTTTATGGCCTATAATTGAAGCTATGTGGCACAGGCTCTCTAGCCTGTGCTAATATTACTGAACAGCCTACATCTATTCAGTCCCTTCAACCCATTCCCGCCATAGCCAAGGATAATCATTTTCTTCTTCTACCAACCCTTTTCGGATTGGATTTTGGCAGATGTATTCTACTTTAGCCCTCACACTTTCATCTGAACGCAAGACGTGGTCGAATGATTCATCTTGCCAGACTTGGCCTTTACGACCCAGAGCTTTATTGATGCTGCGTGCAGAGGCACCTTTTATTCCCTGCATGATTTCTGATAGACCGTAGGTACACCAGTCTTCGTCCATGAGTGGAGTAAATACCATATGCACATGATCGGGCATAACTACCGCGCCATGCAGGTATATCTTTACACCGTGATCATGTCGGCAATGATGTAAAACCAACCCCCGAACCGATTCGGGTAACACCCATCGCTCGTATGTATTGAAGGTTACAAAGAGAGTTTTACCTTCTGCTTGAAGGTGGGGGAGACCCCGTCTGTAGGAATTCTTGGCTGGTTTAGCAGTGGGTTTCTTCATAGCTTACCAACAATGTAGCACAGGCTCTCAGCCTGTGTATATTTGAACAGCCTGGAGAGGCTGTTCTACACAGCCGGTACCATAGAGCAAGACAATGTGGCACAGGCTCTCTAGCCTGTGCTAATATTACTAAACAGCCTGGAGAGGCTGTTCCACATTTTTCATCTACCATTCTTCATAGGTGACTCGGAAATCTATGAACTCGTGGGTTGGTTTTTGCCACTCTACGTCAACCTTGCTCACCCTAGCTGATGACGGGCCGATCTTCAGCTCCTCCAAGAAGGCGTTGAGAGCGTCCTTCTCGCCCTCAGCAACCGTCTCCACCCGCTCGTACCCCAGATTACGAACCCAGCCGGTTAAGTTCAGCCTTTGCGCCAGTCTGACCGTGAAGTAGCGAAAATTCACTCCCTGAACAACGCCGCAGATCACCGCGTGCAGCCTCGCGTCACTCACCGAGCACCTCCTTGATTCGCTCGATAGCTTCGGCTGGATCGTTGACCTTCTTCGCCCCTGATATATCCCACGTCCCTATCCCGAACACCGGTTTGCGCCGCGCCAAAGCCAGGGCGATCTCCGAAAGAGTGCCGTACTTGCCGTCCACCGCTACCAGAGCGTCCGATGAGTGAACGATGATTACGTTGCGCCCCTCGCCCATGCCGGTCTTGATTGTGTAGGTGAGATAGGGGTTCGCCTTTATGTCTGTCGAGTCCGGCAGTATCCCGATGGTGACGCCTCCCTCCTCGAAAGCTCCCCTGCACGCCGCCTCCATCACACCGCCGCGCCCGCCGCAGATAAGGGTCCAGCCCTCGCGGGCGATCAGTCGTCCCAATTCCTCGGCAATCCCGGCGATCTTCTCGGAGCAGTAACGTCCTCCGATAACGCCTATTTGGATACTCCTCTGCCCGTCTCCCATCGCGTTACTCCTCAAACTCAAGGTAACCGATGTAGGGAAGATGTCTGAACCGCTCGTCCCAGTCCACCCCGTATCCAACCACGAATTTATTTGGAACCTTGAATCCAAGATAGTCGATATGGATGGCCGTTTCCCTTCGCTCCGGCTTGTCCAACAGCGAACAGATGGCCACCGACGCCGGTTCGCGCTCCTTCAATCTGTTGACCAGGTTCGACAGGGTAAGCCCGGTATCAACGATATCCTCTACCAGGATAACGTGTCTTCCAGCAATGGGGGTCGAGAGGTCAGTAAGAAACCTCACCTCCCCTGAGGATTCGGTCCCTGAACCGTAGCTGGCAACATGGATGAAGTCTATCTGGTGGGGGATGGTGATCGAGCGGGTAAGATCGGCCAGAAACATCCACGCCCCCTTGAGAACACCTATCAGTAATGGATTCTTACCCGCGTAATCCTCTCCAATCTCAGCAGCTAACTCCTCAACCCTTGTTGCAATCTGCTCCGCGGTAAAAAGCGGGATTATTTGAGGGTCTCTCTCCATAGAAAATCGGGGCGAGTGGATTCGAACCACCGACCTCTTGGTCCCGAACCAAGCGCGCTAACCGTACTGCGCTACGCCCCGTAACACCGTAACACCGTAACACCGAATTATACGATGCCTGCGAGAAGTTGTCAACAGCGTGGGATTGCGATCCCCTATCCGCTTGACATTCCGCCCCTTTCGGATAAGCTACTTTAAAAAATGGAAGAATCCCTGCGAAAGGAGCGCCATGGCTGTTTTGTTCACCGGTAAGAACCTGACTGTCGAGGATATAGAGCGCATCGCTCGGCATAATGAGCAAATCGAGGTCGCGCCCGAGGCCGCCGAGCGCATAAAACGCTGCCGCGCAATGTGCGAGAAGAAAATCGAGGCCCACGAGGTGATGTACGGCGTCACCACCGGCATAGGCGAGTTCTCAGAGGTAGTGCTCACCCCTGAGCAGACCCAGCAGTATCAGAGATATCTGATCTATTCACACGCGGCAGGCATCGGCGAGCCTTTATCTGAGGATGTGGTACGCGCCGCCATAGCCACTCGCATCAACGTTCTGTGCAACGGACTCTCAGGCTGCAGAGCGGTGATCGTTGAAACGCTGGTAGCGATGCTGAATCGGGGAGTGCATCCGGTGATGTGCAAGCGCGGCTCGGTTGGCGCCTCGGGCGACCTGTCACCCATGGGTCAGATGGCTTTAGTCCTCATGGGCGAGGGTGAGGCGTTCTACAAGGGCGAGAGGCTTCCCGGAGCCGAGGCGATGAAGCGCGCCGGCATCCCCATTATTCAATACGAGGCCCGCGACGGCCTGGCAACCATCAACGGCTCAAACGTGATCTCGGGCTACGGCTGCCTCATGATCCCGGAAACCATGCGCTGGCTGAAGATGCACGATATTGCCGCGGCCATGACCATGGAGGCATTAAACATCAACACCAGTTGCCTGGATGATAGGCTGCACAAGGCCAGAGGTTATCCCGGAGCCGTCACCTGTGCAGCAAACATCCGCAGGATCATGGAAGGTTCAAAGCTTCTACAGCGCCCGGGCAAGAGGGTGCAGGACGCCTACAGCCTGCGTTCAACCCCGCAGGTGGCCGGCGCGGCGCGTGATTCGTGGCGCTTCGCACGCGAGATGACCGAGATCGAGCTCAACGGCGTTGGGGACAATCCACTGTTCTTCCCTGACGACGAGGAGGTGGTGACCGGCGCAAACTTCCAGGGCACGCCCTTGGCCTTCGGCATGGAGGCGCTGGGATTGGCCATCTCAACGGTCTCGGTGCTCAGTGAGCGGCGTCTGAATCGGCTCATGAACCCGGCTCTATCCGCCGGACTTCCTGGATTTTTGACCAAGGGCGGGGGCATGTTCTCAGGACTCATGCTCTCCCAGTACACAGCGTGTCAGTTGGTGAACGAGCAGCGGGTGCTTTCGCATCCTGCGGCCAACGGCTCCATCCCTGCCGCGGCAGATCAGGAGGATTTCGTTTCAATGGGCATGACCACCGCCATAAAGACGCGCCAGATTCTGGACTTGGCCTACGGGGTTTTAGGGATCGAACTTATCGCGTCGGCGCAGGCGTTCGATTTCAGAGATGCCGAGCCATCGCCTGCATCCAAGGCCGCCTACGAGGTGATTCGAAAATATGTGGCGCATCTGGACGAGGACAGGCCATTATATGACGATAACAACAAGATGGCCGAGGTTGTCCGCTCAGGCGAGATACTGGAAGCGGTTGAAAAAGTTGTAGGTCCCTTGGACTAGAAAACCACAGATTACACAGATTAACACAGATTAAAAGAGGCCGCCCACGGCGGCCTTAAAATTTGCATTTTACAATTTGCAATTTGAATTTTGCAATCTTGCCCCGAAGAGGGCAAGCGTTACTCCACTTTTACTATCTTTACTATCGTCCGATCTTCGTTCCTTGCAAAGTAGGTGCCGGGCGCCAGGTTGGAGATGAAGACCTTGTTATCTTCAATTGCGTTCTCTATCACCCTGCCACTTGCGTCTACCAGCTCGGTAGCGCCTTCAACGTTTACGTATGGGCCTTTGCTGATTATGGACGCAGGCAAGGGGCTTACCCCTCCTGGCTCAGGTGGCGGCTCGGCCACAGCACTTCCCTCATCAGGCAAAAAGATAAGCGCTTGGAGGTAGCCGTTATAAAAAGTGGATGGGTCCCTTATAAGGCCAATCCCCTTAAGACGAACGGTATGTTCCCCTGGAGCAATCAGATAAGTATAAACAATAAGGGCTGATAAGGTTGTGCTTCCCTGTACAATCGCTGCGGGGAATAAGTAATTACCATCCAACTCTAGTAACATCTGTGTTTGGAAACTGGTTAATCCTCCTGCCGTAAACTGCACGTAGCACGAGGTATCTACAGAAAACGATAGTTCAACCAGCGTGACCGTATCCCTTTTATTCTCAGGGATCGTGATGGTTTCTTCGTTATACGCCTCGACCAGCACAGGGGCGGCGGAAAGAGAGGCGGCGACGAGCAGTGCGAGGGCTGCCAGCCCCCTCCCCCTTAATCCCCCTCCACCAGGGAGGGGGAGATGTTTTTGGTTTTTCATGCATCCTCCTTTTTAATCACCACACAAATCCGCTGGGCGCGTCGTTGCGGGGACCCCGAAGGGCGTGTTCATAATCATGCTTTAATTATAGGCCGATTCTGAACCGGTCAAGTTTTTTTACCCCACAAATCCACTTCGTGTCTTTGCGGGGACCCCAGAGGGATTCGAGAGGTAAGGACAGTGGAAGGTTGACATGGCTGCCTTTTATATGATGAGGGACTAACCCTAAACCAGAGGAGGCAGCCGTGAGCACAAAAAAACGTGCGAATCAAGTATTTCACGAAGCCCTTCAGCAACTTGATGGATGGCCTCATCCCCGCACGAACGCTCAGCGGGCGTGCGGGGTAAAACTTCGGGGTCCCCATACGGACGCGAAGCGGACGTGTGGGGTAGAACTTCGGGGTCCCCACGGATTTGCGAAGCAAATCCGTGGGGTGCAAAGGAGGCTTGCATTAAGTCGATTCTTCCTTATTATTTCGTATGGAAGAAGGAGAAGAAAAGATGAATCTCAAGGTTGGGGGAGTCTCGGGGTCCCCGCACGGCTGCGAAGCGGGCGTGTGGGGTGAAATTTCGGGGGTCCCCATGGATTTGCGGTGTAAATCCCTGGGGTGGGTATGAAGGTCCGATTCCTTATAAACCCATCGGCGGACAAGGGGAGAACGAGTAAGCGCTGGCCCGAGTTTTTTGTCGGCAAAAAGCTTGACTACAGAGTCTGCGAGGAGCCGGGGATGATCGAGCGCTTCACAAAGCAAGCGGTGAAAGAAGGGGTCGAACGAGTTGTCATAGTCGGCGGCGACGGGTCCCTGAACACCGCCTTGAACGCGCTTGAAGGTGCCGAGCTTCAGATAGGGGTTATCCCCAGCGGGTCGGGCAACGACTTCGTGAAGACAGCGGGGGTGGAGTTCTTTGAGCCTGAGCGTTACCTCGAACCATGCAACCTGCGCCGCATTGACCTGGGCAAGGTGGACGATCGGCTGTTTGCTAACATCTTCGGCTCGGGCTTCGATGCCGATACCGCACGCAGGATGCAGTTTTCCGGTATCAAGGGCGATCTGGGCTACCTGGTGGCGGTGCTGCGGACACTGGGGACCTTTCGTTCCCCTACCGTTACCGTCCAGACCGACCGGGAGAAGCTTGAGCTTGAAGTAATGACCGTATCGGTGGGCAACGGCCGCTATCACGGCGGGATGTTCATGCTCACCCCCACAGCCGACCTTGCCGACGGCGAGCTTGACCTGTGTCTGGTGCGCAAGATCTCCAAGCTGCGCTTCATCAGCCTCATACCCTCGAGCTTCAAAGGCAAACACGTTGAGGTCACGGACGTGGTCTCGATGCACCGCTTCCGCCGCATGAAACTTTCCTACTCCCGGCCGGTTCACTACCACATAGACGGCGAGGTCTCGCCACATGCGGTCTCAGAACTCGAAATCTGTATCCTGCCTAAGGCGCTTACCTTCGTTGTGCCGTGAGGAGCCTTCTACCCGTCTCGCTGTTTATTGCAATCGCCTTACCGCTTGCGGGACAAACCGACGAAGCGTCAATGCCGGCAGAAACCGGGGAATCAGTTTTCCACGATTCCCTTGAGGTTGCCTCCGATAGTATATCGGCTGATAGTGCAAAGGAGCAAGGTAAATCTGTAAGGACAGCCATGCTTTTATCGGCCTTCATCCCTGGCGGCGGGCAGTTATACAATGAGAGTTACGCCAAGGGCGGGCTGATCGCGGCTGCCGAGATCACGCTGGCATCCTTCACGATCCGTGAGCACCTTCTAATGATCGGCGTAGAGGAGATGTGGTCTGACGATGTGCCTCACTCCGTCAAGGGACCTAAGATAGATTCGCTTCGCAGCCTTTATCGGGACCGGCGCAACGTTTATGCGTTCTTTACCGGCGCGGTGATCGCCTATGCGGTCTCAGACGCCTACGTGGATGCGCACATGTTCGGATTCAAGGAACAGCAGCGGCTCTCACTCGTTCCGGCAGACCGGGGCATCGGCCTGGCGCTGAGATATCGGTTCTAGCTACACCTTTCGTCCCACAGGGACATAAGATCGCAGGCCGGGATATGAAAGGTTGATCTTCATTGTTTTTTTGGGGTCCCCGAACGGATGCGAAGCAGACGTTTGGGGCAATTCTATTTCGCTGCCCGCTCCCTGCCTGCGCGGATCTGCGAGGTGGTGGAAAGACGACTGTAGTCCGTATAAAGCCAGCGCCCTTCAAGTTCTGAGGATTTGATCTCGTATACCGCGATGCCCACGCCCATCGCGTTCGAGTAGCCGGTTACGAAAACATCGTCTACGGCAAAACCCGTGCCGCAGTAGCCCGAGCCGTCAGATGCCCGGCACCTTACGGTGTAGGTAGCGCCGGTGCGTTCGAGCGTCATCTCGCCCTTGTAGGGCTTCTCGTTGGGGTGGGAGCCTTGCACCTTGTAGGCCCCGGTCAGGGGATGGTTGGATGCCTTAATCCTTGTGGCGTTCGCGGTCTTCTCGCAGCCCAGCTTGTCGCCGTCCATCCGGGCCGCAAGCCCGCTGAGGCCTTCCGCCTCCTTCTTGTAGGTAAGCACCCGGGTATGCTTGTGTCCCTCCACCGCGCACACCGCGCCAAGAACGTCGCCAATCGCCAGTCCGTTGCCGTAGTAGACGCTGCCCGATGAAAGCTTCCAGCAAAGGTTGTATCCGTCGCCTGCGCGGCGGACGGTCAGGGTGCCGGTATAGCCCGGGCCGTGGATCGCGTACACGCCGGAGAACTCCACCGAGTCCGCGCGGCGCGAGAAGTAAAGGCCTTCTTTGCGCGGCACCATGCCTTCGAAGCTCCAGTTGTTGAGCGACAGCCACCACACGATGCCCAGCACCGCCATCCCGATGAACAGCACCGCAATACCCCAACGCTTACGCACTTGCCGCCTCCTTTGCTTTGGAACAAAAGAATATTGACGATGCGGGGGATGTCAACCCGTAACACATCCCGTACCCTTCAGGGCAGAGTCTGCCCCTTGAAGGATTTTATATTTCTTTGGCTTTGGAACAAAAGAATATTGACGATGACTACGATGTCAAGGGCGGGATGTCTATTCCCATTGCTGCTAGTGCTTCTCGTAGGGAACCGCGTACTTCTTGGAGACGCTCTGGTATTTCCCACTTTTTCATTTTTTGCGCTTCAGATTCCGCCTTTTGATATTCATCGAAGAAAGCTTGCGCGAGTTGGTTGCGATTTAAATTATCTGCAAGAGAATCAAGCCTAAGTGGTTTGTGAAAAGACTGGAGTACTGCCTTTATCAACCAAATACTACGGAAAAGTTCTTCCCGTGGTATTGGATGTTCTTGTTGTATGTGATCCCATGTGAATGATTGGAAGAAATTATCGAGAACACTTACGACACTTGACCAACTGTTCCCCTTAGACAACGCAAGTTTCAAGAGTTTCTTGTTGATTTGCTTGAACTTTGCCCATAATTCTTTGAGGTTTTTATCGTAATCCCTTCCGATGAGAGATCTGAAACCGTAATCTAAAGCTTTAATTATATCTTCCACCCATCTCTCGTTTAATTCTTTTGGTTTGAATTTTAATAGCAAAGATGTTTGTTTCAGCAAAGAGGAGATTAAATTGTTCATAGATTCTGCGTTCAGTTCGCCGGAATATATCCCTTTGAAATACTCCTTCTGAGTCGCTCTAACTATCTTATACCGCTTGCCCTGCAGAGCCAGAGTTGCCAGATACGCAACAGTCCCGTAAATTCGGCCTCCCATATCTTGCCATCCAAAGTAATGGATGTCACCTATTATTATAACACCTTTACTTTTCTTCAGGCTCTCTTCTCCATAATAGGAAAGCCCCTCGAAGCTATAATTGGGCATTCCTTCCACAAGTAGCTTGATAAAAATCTCAGGTAACTTCTTCTTGACAATTACCGTCTGTATTAATTCGCCTATAATCTCTAATGCTCGGTCTGCCCAAGAAGGTTTCTTCTTTTGGAGAAAGAAGTTGAAATATCCTAGCAAAGATGCCAAGATATGAAGACCGTAGAATTGATCGTTCTGAATCTGACTAGGGATTAATTCTGCAGTACGTTCCATGTCTTTCTTGATTAATCCCCACCACTCTTTTTGGGCATGTTTATCATAAATGCTCAATTCATATTGAGTCAGTCTGAAGTATGGACTTGCAGCATTAGCGTAAGCATCAGAAGTAGGGTCATAATCCGAGGGTAGGCGTTTCTTGATATCGAGTATTTTCTCAGGCACGTTCATTGCCATTTCGTGAATCGCCCGTGCGCATGCGTCTGAAACCAAAAGGCGTTCATCTTTGTCACAGAGGTTCTCGATGTTCACAAGCATATCTTTGGCAGCTATCCACGTAGCAGAACGGTTTTGCTTAATCGCTTCAACAGCAACTCTTCTGACTTGTCTAATAACAGTAAGAGGAGCACGAGGATTATCTATGACCTCTTTACATGTGTCTTTGAGTTTGGAGTGTACTAGATCATGAAGTCTTTTCCCTAGCTTGCGCTTTTTAAGATTCCCGAACACTTTTTCTATATCTAACAATAAGCCTGTGAGTTTTGCTTCAGCTAGAGTAAATACCTCGAAGTTTCGGTCAGTAAAAGCTCCCATGCCGATGTTATCAAGGGCGTTGATGTTTTCCTTAGCTTTTCCCTCTCGGTTCTCTTCAGTTAGCTTAGTATTACCAAGTGACCTGAGGCCTTCTTCTTTAAGGTAGGTGATGATCCATCCGATGTTCATTCGTCCCTTTAAATACCAGAAGAACCCAGGTACAGAGAGCACAAAGATGGAGCCGACAATTACAGAAATGATTGCACCTAAAGAGGTAGGGTTGCTGAGGCATCCAAGAGGAAGGACGGTTGCGCCTGCGAACAAAATCATGTAGGCGATGACCTTTTTGTTAAAGATGATCTCCATTGTTCTGTGGGTATATTTGGTTACAAACTGGGTAGCTATGAGGGTGATGGAAAAGACAAGGGCGAACAACGCACCAAGCACCTGCGCTGTTGCGCTGAGCAGGTATTTGTTGTGATCGCCGAGTGTCTCAGAGGTTCTAAGCCATTGCCCGAGGCTTTTCAGATTAAGTGCTACAATTATTGCAAGTACAAGGAATGCTATAATCCCCACCTTAATCCAAAAACCTTTATCGAACCTTCTCCCGTTGCTCATGAGGGATGATAGGCTGGGGGAGTGTGAATGTCAAGTGAATCCACCCCACGCGATCGCTGTGCGCTCGCGCGGGGACCCCAAGATAATGCTCCTTTTTGGCTTCGCCAAAAAGACCGCTCTCCCTTAGGAAGAGGGATTGTAGCGCGGGTTCTTAGCCCGCCCCCCAAATACCCCCAATTACCCCGATTTTGACCACCTTCTGACCACCTTTTGACCAGCTTTTGTCCACCTTTTGACCAGCTTTTTTGGCTCCTTTATTGTATGAGCGGACCGGAAAGTCCGCTCTAAGTGGGCATAGGGGGATCACTTAGGCCTGAAGGTTTGCTCCACCGCGCGCTCAAGCTCGGCAATGTTGTTGGGGTAAGTCTTTTCATACTCCCAGTTGGCGATGATTGAATCATGCTTTTCTTCAGGATATATAGTCAAGGTTTCTCCAAATCCATAATATGAGTAAATCTGGTTAAAACAGACAATTATGAAATCAAATCTTTCGGAGAGCACAAGGTAGCTGGTAAATGCACCGATAAAAGCATCAATCCTTTCTCCGCCACCACTATAGTAGTAAAACCCCCGTAATCTGAATGCTTGATTTTCACCAACGGTTACCTCCTGAGGTCCTCGTTTTTCCAAAGAGAGATGACGACTAATGGTTAACCCCCCGTAGATCAATTGAACCAGAACGGTATCCTGGCTCGGATTATCACTTTGATGAGGGTGCCACAATACATAGAAAACACCGTATTCGGGATTTTCAAAGGGTCGTATATTTAGATATCTTTTTTCTGGGCAATGTCCGTATCTGATTGCGCCGTAGTTAAGATTACGTTTGCCCCAGCAGAATTCTAAATCATTGGGTAACGATATGCTGTAAGGGAAGATGGAATCAGCTGACACCTCATGTGCTTCTCCTTTAATGTGGTTGTTAAAGCGCCGTCGGAGTCCAAGCTCGTGGATTTGCGAAAACCCCGTATAACCATGAGGGATCTCGGGCACCTGTTTCCCTCCTGGTACACGGGGGGTGAAGGTTTCGAAAGGCGGCAGGGTTAAGAACAGCGCCAGAAGCATTGAATACATGATTATATTATAGGGATGGATGGGCTCTTGTCAAAGGTGAGGATTGGGTCTTGTTTGATAATCGGGTACGTTAGCTCTCACCGGAACGTCAAACGCCACAAACAAGCCGTTGCATTCCAATAACTTCCAGGTCTCAGGTCCGCACAGCCACTTGCTTTACACCCCACAAGGTCGCTCTGCGAACTCGCGGGGACCCCGGCGAGAATCCCCCTTTTATTCCCCCTTATTAAGGGGGACACAGGGGGATCACTTCACCCTGAAGGTTTGCTCCACCGCTTGCTCAAGCTCCCAGATATGATCATAAGGAGGCAGCCAACATCTCCAGTCGAGAGACAAGACAATCGAGAGAGAATCCATTGCTTCCCATATCTCATCATAGAGATATACGAGGTCCCTGCATTCTATGAAGAAATCATAATGCCTTGTAGGAATGAAGTATTTCGTGACCCTCTCCGTTCTTAAAAAAGGTTCGGCGTCGAGTTGCTCACGGTGCGAGAAGGCACGCAGACGATAAGCCACATTCTTATTGACCTTTATCTTTTCAACCCCCTTCTTGCTCAAGTTAATCCAGTCACCATAACGAAATATAAGGTCATATCTTAGCCGCGACGGGTTGATTTCGGTTTCCTGATGCGGGTACCACTCGATACTCACACTTCTGGCAACGATCGGCTTCCCTACCGCTTTTTCCCAGGATTCTAACCCGAGGTTGGCGAAGTAGTATGCTGTACCGCAACTGCAAGCTGCGTTTACACGGCATTCCTTGAAATTCAGGAGCGAGAGATCAATCCTGTAAGGCAGAAGCAAGGTATCTGGAACCCAGGGGCTTAATTCCCATCCAGCTTTAGAGCGTAAGTCGTAAAAATACCCAAGCCTTACAGAATCTCTATACTCATAGGTTATTTTCCAGGCCGGATAATCATCAGGGAGGCGGACCCTAACGTGTTCAGGATGTGGGGTGGGATCAACATAATTGGCCATGATAAGGAGCACTAAGGGTATCATGAAGAAGTATATACTCCATGATTGAGTTTGTCAAGGGTTTTAATGCGCAACGTCAAAGGTGTTTGAATTCAAGAGCTTCCACGTCTCCGGCCCGCAGAGCCTTCACCCCACGTCTTTACTGCGTAAAGCCGCGGGGACCCCGGTAGGGGCGATTCATGTCCGCAGGGGCGTTTACGCCAATCGCCTCTACTTCACCCTGAAACTTTCCTCCACCGCGCGTTCGAGTTTGCGGATGCGGTTTGGGTAGGTGTGTTCGTAATCCCAGTTGGCAATAACCGAATCCCTAACCTCCTCGGGATAGTCGTAAACAGAATCAGGAATAACTCCAACATCCTCCATCCTGTAAATATCGTTGGAGCAAACAATTATGTAATCGTAAGGCTGAGAAAGGATGAAGTAGGTGGTAAATGCGCCTATGTATCTTCTCCGTGGGTGGCAAGAACACCCTCTAATAAGGTAAAACCCCTTCAATCGGAACGCTTGTTTCCCGAAGATGGTAATCTCGGTGGGGCCTTGTTCTTCTATTGACAGGTAGTAACCCATGGCAGCTGAACCATAAAGGAGTCGTGAGGTCACTGTATCATCAGTTGGGTTATCATTCTGGTGTGGCTGCCACAAGATGAAGATTGCCCCTTCCGGGTAACTTCTATTACTTACACGATCATCATATTTATAGTCTGGACAGCACGCATAACAAACTGATCCTCGTGAATTATCCTTTTCACCCCAACAGAACTCGAGCGGTTCAGGAAGGGTTATCTCGTACGGCAGGATTGAATCCTCGGTGAGGGGAGTACCGTTCTCCACATGATGAGGGATATAAGTAAACCATGCCAGCTCCATCGGGCCTGAGAAGTCTGTGTAGCCTTCAGGCAAGGTGGGGTATTTTTCTCTTAGAGGTGGTAGAGGTGATGTGAGAGCCACGAGCAACCCTAAATGTAAACAGATTGCGAAGGTGTGCATAAATAAAGTATAATCTGGAGTGTTTGATTGTCAAGGTTGCCTATGAGGCCGCGTTTGGTAAACGGGCACGTCCTCTCTAACAGGAACGTTCAAAGACACAAATAAATTTGGGCACTCGAGCAGTTTCCAACTCTCAGGACCACATATCCACTCGTTTCGTTCCCATCGCAGTTCCCTGGGGTTTATCGTTAAGATAAGGATATTGCCGGGTTGTTGAAAATATTGCCGATCAAGACCCCAGTTTCCACCACACGTATGTTGGGCTAATTCTATCTGCCGATTGGGTGAGTTGTTCAAATCTATGCCCCTGAATTCCTCTGAAGCCTGTAAGAATAGGATTATGAACTCATAACAGACACGTTGAAATTCACGAAGCGTATCCCCTGTATGGTTGCCGAAAACGCCGGCTTCATCCTGAAGTTCAACGCCGGTTCGATCTTCAAGAAGACGTTGTATCTGCTCTACGCGTCGCTGGGCAGGTACGTTACTCCAATCCCTGGTGGCGAAATCAAGGGTAGGCCTGAAATCACGGGGATTAAACCGTTCATCCCTCTCCCAGCGAAACAAATCCCACGCCTTCCATACAAGAACGTTGAATGTGTTACGTTCCATTCCATACCACCCCCATATCGTATCGTAGAGCTCGCCTTGATCACCTGCTCCTCCACAATAAACGGTACACCCCGCACTTTGATCCCCGATAAATCGTTCTATACCTGCTCTTTGTACAGGTTCCGCCCCATGTAACTGAGCTTCTGTGACAGGGGCTAAGGTGTAGTATTTTTCTCCGTCCACCCACCGCAGGCGTTTCCCCCACGCAGATGGAACCCATTGCCCTTCTAGATTTAAGGTGTCAATATCGATATATGTAAGTCTATGACCTCGCCCCCACGTAGCGGTGTGCTGACCCTGACTGACGAAACCGTAGCCGTGCAGCCAATCTACATAGGCCAAAGCCTCAGGATCAGTGACTTGCCCTGGATCGCCTGAACCTGTAAAAGCTCTTACATGTTCGTTGTTTTGAGCATCGGTCCACGCAAGTACTATTACGTCGTTGAATCTGTTCCATACATCGTTCACCAGTTTAATCTCGGGTTGTTCCCAACCGGCCTGTTCCTCTAACTCTTCCTGGGTTTCAGGAAACTCACCCTGTGGTGAGATAGTTTTTGCACCCCTTAAGACAATTATATTCATTTCGTTGGGGGCCGTGTCGAAACGCATGTGAAGGACTCCTGTGAAAAAATTCTCAAGCAAGTCATAGGTCAGCCTAAAACGGTAGGCCATGATTTCGTTATCGCGAAAATCTTCAGGCATCAAAACCTCCAGGTATATTGCAGGGTTAGGTGCAGCCCTTTTGTGTCAAGGCGGGGGCCCAGGCTCAGCCCGCGGTAAACCAAGGAGGCAAAAATGAAGGGAACGACACGGGCTTGCAGGGTGTCGCCGAGAAGCCTCACCCCCGAGCCGACCCCTACCTCGAACCTGGGCCCCGATCTTTTCGTTCGCACGTGAAATCCCTCACCCTTTGCGCGGATCGCGAACCGCTCTCCTACCTTGTAGCTGTAATCCTTGATGATCCCTTCCCTGGCCCCCTCAGAATCGGCGACCGGCAGAAGGCTCGTGAAGCTAAGTCTGCCCTTCCCGTAATCCAGCGCGATAATCGCCTCTGGCCAACGGCCCCAGATCGTGTCCGGTGCGATGGTGTCAGCATAGACAACCACCGTCTCAGGCTCGACCTCCTTCCATATTATCCGTTCGTACCAGCGCAGCACGGTATCTCGAACGATCTGGCTGATCTTCAGTGTATCGTGGACCCGTAACACCACCGTTTGCGATTCTCCGCCTCGGCAGCGCATACCCAATATGAACGCGGCGGCGATAAGCACGATCGCGGCAGAAAGTGTTATCCAATCGCGAAGCTTCATGGATTAATTATTAGCGATTCCGTGAAGAACACCATAGAAACCTGACGAATTTAAATCCCCATAAAGCCACTTCGTGGCTTTATGGGGGACCCGAATAAAATGCTCCTTTTTACCTTACGGTAAAAAGATCGCAGAACCGGAACTCACAAGCAGTTGACTATTTAATCTGAATGATTATTCTCAAGGCAATGAGAGAGAAACCTCTGAAGCTTACCCCGATCGGAGTGGTGCACTCGCCCTACACCGATCCAGCAGACATCCATCCCTTGCGTTCGCGGTTCACGAAAGGAACGATTGAGATATTCCCGGAGTACACCAAGGGATTAAAGGATATCGAGGGATTCTCGCACATCTACGTGTTGTGGCACTTTCATCTTTCAGAAAGGGTTGATCTGCTTACTTCCCCTCTCATGGAACTAAAACCTAAACGCGGAACCTTTGCCACCAGAACCCCTCACAGGCCTAACCACATCGGCCTGACGGTTGTCCGGTTGCTCTCGCGCGAACGCAATATCCTCTATGTCAAAGGGGTGGATATGGTTGAAGGAACACCGGTTCTGGACTTAAAGCCCTACACCCGGCGCGACCGCCGTTCACACATTCGCCTCGGCTGGCTCGAGGAGGTCGAGCGGAGAGAAAAGTAACTTGCTTGACAATTATCCTGATGTGATTAGAGTGCGGTGATGTCGAACAAGAGAATCCTTTGGATCCTAGCAGTTATTCCTATGGTGTGTTACGGGTGTTACGGGTGGCAGCGGGAGGCGCTGGATTGGGGGCTGATTGGTGGTATGGCAGCCGGCGGGTATCTTTCCAGCGAGGCTGAACCGTTTTTTAAAGCGCCTTTAATCCAAGGCCCTGGCGATAAGGAGTATCGCAAGGAGCGGGTGCCCGATTCCTGGGTTTATGTCTCGATGTTAGGCACGGTCGGTCTGGCCTCGCTTCTGCCCAACCAGGAGGGCTGGCTAAATTCCACGAGCTACCGGCACCTTAAAGGAGCGCTTCAGGCAATCACGGCAGGATACATCATCAAGGAGTTCACAAAGGACCTGGTGGGCCGTCCACGACCTGATTACTACGATCGGATGGAGTTAGGCGTTGATTTGAACGAGGCGCGCAAGAGCTTTCCTTCAGGACACGCCACCCACTTTTTCACAGCGGCTACCTACCTTAGCCTTTTCACCTGGGACGAGTGGCGCTCGGATGAGAGCTGGGCAATAGCCACGAAATCGGGGATTACTGCTCTCCTCGCCGCCGGTGCTGGATGGGTCTCATACACCAGGATCGCCGACAACCGCCACTATCCGGGCGACGTTGCAGCCGGCACCATCCTGGGCGCTTCCACCGCCCTCTTCTTCTACTCCTACCAGCAGTGGTGGGGTGCTGCGGACACAATCACCGAACCTGCTGGAACCTCCTCAAGCACCCTATCAATACCCCTGATGCGGATTAGATTCTAGCCCTTTCCTTATATAATAGATCTCAGCGCAGAATCATAAGCTTCCGGTTCGTTTCGGATTCGTAAGTTTTTAGACTTGCGATGTATACGCCTTTTGGAAGTTCGGTTTCCCAGTAGAATTCGTTGATTCCCCGGTTCGCTGAGAACCGACGGGAACCTGCCTCTCTGCCTGCTACGTCATAAAGAACAAGAGACGCTTCACCTGCTTCATTCATCTGGAGGCGAATCTTCAATCCGGCGTTGGTCTGCGTGATATGGAAGGATGGAGGGGTATCAGGTTCAGACTCGGCCACTGCGGGCACGTAGTATGAGAGTTCTTTGACCCTTGAAACGCGAACCGCCTGGGTGAAGTTCGGGTTTACCTCGTCATCGCGCGACTGTATGGTCGCCACCGAGGTCAGGTTGTCAACGTACCAGTCGTAGCGGTAGAACTTGATCAGCGCAACCGTCACGCCCATCACCTTTACCTCGATATCTTCATAAAGGCGCAGCAGAACGCAGTGAAAGGTATCCAGCTCGGTAAGAACCTGACCGGTGTCGATAAGTTCCTCGTAGGCCTTAACGTATATAACCGCAGGGCCGGCTGACATGGTGTACTCTTCGTATCTCGTGTCGCCCAGAGTGGAGGGGAATTTCATGATGGTGTCAACTTTCCCTTCCCCGATCACGGAAGGGCTTGCCTGTCCTTCCCTTACCGTGGTGAAGCCGTAAGCTATGACCAACTCGTCGGTTTTCTTGATGTACGATTCGGCGGTATCCACAGCCGAGATGGTCTGACTCACTATTTCCGCCTCTGCAAACATCCCGCCGAACATACCTTCCGAGGCCTGTTTGTGATAGGAGTGCTCGGGTATCTCGTCCCATGTGATTGCCTCGTCTGTGAAGTCCCATAAGTGGGTGCCGCCGATGTTCAGATCAACTGTCACTGTGTCTATGTTGCGCGCATATAGCGCGGTGTCTCCGTCCTCGATGTGAATATCGGCAATGGTGCCGGGCGTTGCCCATAGAGGCAATGCAGTGAATACGATGGCTGCTGCCATTAACTGCTTCATTATCTCCTCCTTTTTAAAAGTAAAAGTTAAGCCAGAGGGCTGCGCCCAGCCTTCCCAGGCTGAAGTCCGCATGGCGCCGGGACGTCTCCCAGAACGAGGCGTCCTCGTTCTCCCGGTAGGAATCTTCCAGGAGCATCCCTCCGAACATGTACCTGTAAGTTGCCTCGGCCGCGATGCTTATGCGGCTTGAGATAAACGCCTCAAGCCCTGCGCCGCCGACCACGGTTATCGTCGGTTCAGGCTCCTCGTACATCTTGGCTAAAAGCGAGTCGAACTGTGCCTGTTCCGCCTCGTCGTCGTCGGTAATCTTCAGATAAAGCGGGAAAGGCATACCGACGGAGGCGCGAAGAAACGGGCGTACTGATGCCGAGCTTAAAAACACCCTGGCTCCCAGATTCACGGAGAGAAGTCCGACGTTCCAGCTTATTGTGTCTGCATCGAGGTCCTCCTTGTAGCCTTCCGGCAGGTTGTCGTTGAAGCTCTCGTAATGGTAGGTGTATGAGCCGGAGGTGCTTACGAAACCGAGAGAGAGATAAGGAACAACCGGCCCCAGCTTGAGGCCGACGTATGGTTCGGGTGCTGTGTTCGCCCCTAAAGTCAGACCCCCGATCGCAACACACGCTGTGATGAGGATTATAAACGCGGCGCGCACGATGCCTCCTCTCATATAGGTCGTTTACATGTAATACTATAGGATGATTCAAGGTGAAGTCAAGGTGCGTCGCAGGAGCCGGGAACCTCGGACCAATCCTTCATGATCCAGACCACCCCCCTCTCCATCGGGGTGAGGTTCAGGTTCTAACCATCGCTGTCATTACGAGCAAGCCGAAGGCTTGCGTGGCTCCGAAGGATGACGGATACGGATTAATCTCATAGCTCTATCTTGTCGAAATATCGAGGGCTGGGTAGGTTTCTCCAGTTTCTTCTTTGAAAGTAAAAGCCATAATCAGTGAACCCAGGGCGATGATTTAGATGAGTCCAACAGTAAACTTCATATATTTTCTTTTACACCTAAAACAATACTGCAAAGAGCGAATGTGTCAAGGAGGCAAGGAAAAGGCCCGGCTCGAAAGCGCAGGCCTTATGAGGGTAATGCGTGGGTATTGACTATTCCTCGGATACTTGCTCCTCTGTTTCGGGCAGGCCGAAGGTCTCGGCGATGAAACGCTCCGGGACACGATAGCCCATCTCCGATAACGTCTTTAAGGTCTGGGCGAACTCGGGTGTTCCTCTTGGCGGCAGGTAGTCTATAACGAACTGCGGGGCCGGGACTGCCGGGCCGTAGTTGAAATCGGTAAGCCATCTGATTAAGGTGGAGTTTATAGTCGTGTGCAGGAGTCGTGCGTCCGCCGAGATTATCTCCTGGCGAACCTCCTGATGGGTGCGCGCCGCGGCGTAGGAGCCTACCTTGCCGACCTCCTGGGTTAGCGTACCGCCCAGAACGGTCTTTGAGATCTCGGCGTTCATGAAGTCTAAAAGCTCACGGAAGAACGAACCCTTCTCGCCTACCTGGATGTTTTCAAGCTCGACCTTGGTATCGGCAGGCACGGCGGCCACCGAGTCCTGCTGGAGGTTCACCAAAGCTCGCACCAGGTTGGAGACGTCGGCGTCGGTGAAGTGCGCTGGATAGCGGCCTATCACCGAGGGGATGCCGAACTTCTCGGCAAGAACCATCCAGAACACACAGGCGTGCTTCTTGAAATACCAGGGCCAGTAGATGGACAAAAGCAGGGGCGTGGCGTAGGGTACGTCGTCCTGAGGTTCCGAGCGGTGGCAGATGAACTTACGGTCGGGCAGGTCCTTGGATTGACCGGTTTCGGAATCAACGAGCCTGAGTTTCGCATCCGACTCAAGGATGAACCGCTCCGGCCTTCTCGTCCTTAAAGCGTCCACCCTTACCGCATCCGGATCTATGCGCCACATGATCTCTGCAACCGAGTGGCCGTAGGGGATGGCCTTCAGTAGATGCGCCAGGGCGTGCTCGAAGTTGGGGATCGAGGCAAGGGTCTTGCGGACAAATTCCGCGATCTTTCTGGCTTTTTGTGAGTCGTCGGCGGCCACCACCTCCCAGCTTCGTCCGGCCACTCCTGCCCGGCGCGAGCGGAAGGAACTCTGGATGTGCGCATCCGCCATCATCTCATCGAACACGTCCCAAAGCCCGTGTCCCTCGTGGCGCTCCAGAAACTCAGGCGTTGAGCAAGGCATTCGGGAAAGGACGTTGGTAAGCCAGAACATAGAACCGCCTGCCGCGCTGAATTCCTTCTCGATCGGTTTAAGATTTTTCATCTGCACCTCCAGTTAGTGCTCCCTTTGTTCCGAAGGAACAAAGGGTCGCAGTGAATGAATCGGAAGAAAGCGACGTGGAACGTCGCTCCTCACCAAGTTTTTTCCTAAGGGCCCCCATGCGAAAACAGTGGTTTTCGCATGGGATATTAAAATTTCGGCAGCGAAAGTACATAGCTTTCCAGATTCTCCGGTTTTATGCGGTAGTGGCCGCCTACAAGCTCCGCCTTCAGCTTGCGTTCGTGTATCAAGCGCAGCACGGTTGACTGAGAACATGCAAGTATCTGAGCCGTCTCTCTGACCGAGAGCTTGCGTTCCAGCTTTTCCTTCTGCATAATCATTCGTTCAACCTCTTCGGCGCTTATGCGGATGTTGCCGCGCAGCTTGACGGCCTTAAGACGACCCTCGTATACCGCTCCATAGATCGAGTACGGATGACAGTGCAGCAGCGCGGCCGCCTCTCTTATACTCAAAAGATGCATGCCTTATCAAGGCGATTCCTCTCCTTCGTGGAGAGTCTCGCTTTCCTCTGTCTCGGGTTCTCGATCAAACTGCGGCAGTGTTAATAGTTCGTTGGCCGCTTTGCCGCTTGTAGCTATCGCGTCGATCAGCACGGCGTAGTTTTTGAGATGCAGGACTTCCGCCTCAAGCTCAGCGGCTTTGGCCTTAAGAACGCTTGTTTGGGCATAAACGTCGGCCACCTTTGAGAAGGCAAGGCTGTATCCTGCGATAAAGGCCGCCGCCCCTGTGGCCCCAATCAGAAGCACCACAGAGGCGATGACTGATACCTTTACGAGGATCGGCGCCTGTCCCTTTGGCATAGCTATCTCTTGCCTGCGAGGGTGCGCGCCGCCTTCCATAGCCCGGCAGCGATGCCCCCTGAGAAGAACCCCTGGATCAGGGCGACCCATATGGGTATAACCTGCTCGATCATCCCAATTTGAGCAAGGCCTAGCTCGGCAAGATAGACCAGGCCGCCTAACGCTACGCCTGCAGCAAGCGCCAGAGCGGTGTTGATCCAGCCCTGGGTCTTAAGCCAAACCTTGAGCTTTTCAACCACAGCGGCAACGATCACGCTGCCCAAGAGGGTTACACCGAACAGATTCACCGTTAGTTCTTCACCCCACATTGTTCCTCCTTTTTTTGATCTTTACTCTGTTCCTCAGGTCGGCGACCCATTAGGAGCACCGTCCTTTGGAACCCCTGCAGTCTTTCCGCAAGCCACAGGATCATCTCCTGCGCCTCTGCGCTTCGGTGTATTCTTTGCCTTGCCGGATCGGCCAGGTTCATCCACCATGTCTCGAAGCGCTGGGCCAGCACGTCCAGGTCAAGCAGGAACTCTAGCATGCCGCGGCTAAGATAATCCTCTATCGAATACACCTCTTGCCTCGGACGCGAGCGTCCTTCAGGCAAAAGATCGCAGGGGTTTGTTCCTGGCTTTGCTTCCTTGCCGCGAGGCGACAGGTTGTGATCACCTGGCTTCACAGAGCCCTTTGAAGGAGCGGAATGTTCTTTTATGCACCCCATCCGGTTCTCGTTCCACCGTGTGAGGCGCTCCAGATATGGAAGTGCGGCAAAGCAGTCGTGGCAGAGAGCGGGTGTCATCAGCCGCTTGCGTCTCGTGCAGTAGAAGCTCTGACGGGAGATGATTGAGTCGCGCTCGCGTCGTGCAGCCTCGATTTGGGCCGCTACCTCTGCCACGCTGCGTTCCATCATTTTTTCGCCTTTGGAGCCGCGTAGAAGGTCTCGCGCGTGACGCGCTTTACCCCCACGCTCCGCAGCGCATCGGAATCCAGCCTGCGCAACGCCTGGCGGTCAATCTCCTGCCTTATGCGGATGCAGTCGCCAAGACCCCTTTGCGCAAGCCGGTGCAAGGTAGTCTTAGGCCGCGCGATCTCAAGCCTCGTTATGACCCTTAAACCTATCCTGCCCCCAGGCAGGGTGCGCGACCTCAAACCATCCGAGTTCTCCCTGAAGAAGCGTTCCAGCTCCTGCCTGAGATCCTCTACTTCGGACAGGAACCCGACGCTCTCTTCCCCCAGCCTCTCTTCGATCTTTGCTATTCGCTCATCAGCCCTTGCCCTCATCCGCCCCAGACGTCCCTGGAGCCTCGCTATCCGGCCAAGCGCCCGGTCAGCGTCTCGCCAGGAACAGATGCTCGTGATCTCTTCTTTCTTCATAATCACCCCTTGACATCGAGGGTTTTATGTGTAAAATCACCCAAATGGATTCAGACATTGGTGTAATTATAACCCAAATGGGTGCGATGTCAAGGTCTTTTGAGGCAATCTGTAGCCAATCGGGTGACTTATGAGCCTTTCCACAGAAGGCTGGGGATAACTATGCTTGCAGAACAGAGTAAGGATAAGATGGTGGGGCAGCGCATCCGGGCTGCACGCCGGGCGAGGAAGCTTAATCAGGAGGAGCTGAGCCGCCGGTTGGGGATTCACCGCAACTCGCTTGTGCGGTATGAGCGCGGGGAGCGCGGGATTGACGTGGAACTCCTGGTGAGGATCGCACGAGAGCTTGAGGTTTCGCTTCACTGGCTCGTGACCGGCGAGGGCGAGATGGAGCAAGTTCCCGACGTGCCCGAGTCCGAGCGTTTGCCTGTTCGCTGGATACCGGTGCTGGGCCAGGTGCCTGCCGGTTTCCCTCACTATACGGCTGAGGTGATCCTTGAGTATCTGCCCGTTCCTGCGGCCACTGCCAGGCATCCGCAGACGTTTGCTTTGATCGTTCGCGGCGATTCCATGGAGCCGCGGCTTGCAGACAGCGACCGTGTTATCGTATGCCCGGACCAATCGCCTCCCAACCGCGCAATCGTGGTGGCTCTTATAGACGGCGAGACGGTCATCAAGGAGCTCAAGATCACCCGGCAGGGAGAAAAGATCGTTCACATCCTTGTTCCTGCCAACCCCGACTACCCGCCCCACGTTCTGACCGAGGGCGACCGAATAATCGGCCGCGTCGTAGCGGTACAAAAAATGTTGGAATGAAACTGCTCCTTTTCGCCTTCGGCGAAAAGATCGCAAATCCGCAAGCCGCTTGCATGGATCCTTCAGGTTTTAGTTGACATCTTCACGTTTACGTGGAGAATAAGGCTGACTGAAAGGTGGAAAATGATATCATACAAAAGAGAGTGGCTTGACACGGCGGCGGATTGTCCTATAATTTCGCCTGATGAGTAGTGAATCGTGGGGCTATCATGAGATTCCATGGAATTCCTTTAATGTGTATAGCCCTACTTAATCATCTTATAAATATGGCGCGAAGACAAAAACGGACACGAATACTTTTCCGCAAGCCACCCCCTGCGGATATGCCTTTCGAGACCATACAGCACATATTGAAAGATTGTGGTTTCGTATTGAACAATGTTAACGGGGAACATTTTATTTATGTGCGAGAAGATAATCCAGAAGTGCAAAAAACAGTGCCCACGATAAAGGGTCGAAAGGTAGGTAAGAGGTATTTTGAGAGAATTCAAGAAAACGTTATGCGCTTTTGCCCGGAACTACTTGGAGGTCGAAGATGAAAAGTAAAACCCTAAAGGACTATCTTAAGCAGAAATACGATGTCAGGTACATAGAAGAAGAAGACTGCTGGTTTGCCGAGATAGAAGATTTGCCTGGATGTATGACGCAAGGGGACACATACGAAGAAACTAAGCGGTTAATTGAAAGCGCTCGCCGTCTATGGATTAAAACAGCCTTCCAAAGGGGGATACGTATTCCCGAGCCTGGAGAAAGAACGCAGGCTTGCCAAGTCCAATATCGGCTTGAAATACAACCAATCCGCAGGAAAGAGCGAGTGCCATCCTACGCGATAGCGGCATAAATGAGCAATACTCAAGCGGGAAAGGATTCCAAGGCAAAAATCCGCAGAGCTTATAATGCACTCATTAAAACTCTGCAGCTAGAGGCTATTTGCCTTCACACAGGGAAAGTCTCTTTTGCCTCTAAATTCCCGCCGCCGCCTGGTGAAGTCTTGCCGCTCGACCTCGAAAGGTCAGCAGAATACAAATCTACCGAGAAGGGGTTTACAGTCAAGCATACGTATAAGCTTGACATAAAGAGAGGAGAATCGGGAAAGCGATACGCCCGAATAGAGTGTTCCTTTATAGTAGAGTACCGTTCTGAAAAACCCATGACTGATGAACTCTTTAAGATATTCGAGAAGGTCAATCTTCCTCTCAATACCTGGCCTTACTTCCGGGAGTTCGTTCAGAACTCAACAGTACGGATGGGTCTTCCGCCCCTGGTACTTCCTGTATTTCAAGTCTCCCGGTAGTCAAGAATTAAACCTTCAGGCCCCCTTGCGGGGCTTTTTATGTTAGTTGTGGTAAGGGAGCTTTGTGCTTACTCTATCTCCTCAGCGCGATGAAGCAGGGTTCGGAGTCGTCTGAACCGGTGCAGCGCAGCGCCACAGGAGTGAACTTCTCGTTTACAAGGAAGGGGACAATCCGCTCCACAAACGTACCGGCATCTATCTCGATCTCCACCGGCAGGCTCTCTGCGTTTGCCTCAAGGAAGCGGTTGCTGTTCGGTCGGTAGCCCTGGCCCTCGGCATCCAGGAGCCGGACACTTTCCACATAGTCCACGCTCCCCTTGCCCTTTTCCGCGGGCATCACCTGGAGCGTGACGATAATGAAGCGGGTGCCCCTCGGCGCCTTTTCTCTCTTTGTTTGGGTCTCGAGCACCTTTGCTTCTGTGACCTTCATCACCCTGAACTGCAGCGGGCCGCTTTGCGCCCACGAGCCAAGCGCAATCAGATTGGTTTCATCGGGCGGCGGATAATTGCCGATCGAGTCGGCCCTGCCGCAGGTTACGGCAGCCAGCGCCACTAATAAGAAGAGGGTCTTGAGCGATCCTGCATCAATATTCATACCCGAAGTTGATCTTCCACTGGCCTTCCTCTCGAACCAGCCAGGTGCGGTTTTCTATGCTGGTACGGGAGAAGCGATGCGCCTTTATCTCCTGTGCCATCCGTTTTGCGAACCATGCGTCGAGTTTGTCTTCGTCGCCGCGTTGTTCCAGCTCCTCGATGCGGAAGCTAGACTCCGCGCTCCAGGCCTTTCGCAGTTCCCGGGTTCTTAACGTGGGTTTCATGCCGAAGCTTGCGCTTTCTTCGAAAACGGCCTTCGGAACGTTAAAGCGGCTTCTTTTGGAAAGCATCCGATAGGCGGTTTCGGTTTTACCGTTGATTACGGCCTGCCAGAACCGGGTCGTTGCCTCACGAATTGCTTCCTTCTCGTTAAAACAGGCAACCGTGAGCAAAAACACGGCGCTTAACAGTAAAAGGATCCGTTTCATTCGATTTCTCCTCTTAGTATTTACCAATTCACCCGACTATAACCGGATCGGCGGAAAAATCAAGCTTTTAGGTGTTGATTGTCCGGGTTAAGGAGCACCTTATCTGACCATTACTAATCTAGCTGTCTGAGCACAGCTCTCCGACTGAAACCTCAAAAAGTAGACGCCTGCCGAGAGCGGTTCTCCTGCATCGTCCTTCCCGTCCCAGGTCAGGGTATGAGCGCCCGGGCTTTGAGGACTATCCAGAAGCGTCCGCACCTTTCGGCCAAGCGGATCGTAGATAACCATTTGCACATGAGCACTACTGGGCAGTTGATAGTTGAGCAAGGTTTTATCTGTGAAGGGGTTCGGATCGGCCTCGAAAACAAGGGGAAGCTCTTGAGATGGTTCCTTCTCTTCAATACCAACATCGGGTTCCAGCTTCAGAAGGCAAACATCCCTATTAGGCGGATCCAAAAAATCCGCCCCACCTGCAACGATGTAGGAGCCATCAGAGGTCTCTTGAACTGAATAGCCCTGATTCCAAGTTTCTCGGTATCCATAGTCCCTTGTCCAGAGGACCTCACCATTCTCATCGGTCTTCATGAGATAGATATTATAGTGGCTTAGTACATCTGTTTGCTGGGATCCCGCAATCATGTAACCTCCATCCGAGGTCTCGCAAACTGAATTGCCGTGATCATGTCGATAAGCCTGGCCATACGTTCTTGCCCAGAGGCTGTCTCCGTCGGCATCGGTCTTTAGGAGTAAAACTTCATACCACCTACCCGGATAGTATGAGCATCCTGTGATGATGTAGGAGCCATCCGAGGTCTCGCAAACCGAAGCGCCGTAATCACCCCCATGATCCCCACCATAGGTCCTTGTCCAGAGGCTGTCCCCGTTGGCATCGGTCTTTATCAGATAAATCTCTAGTGAAGAGAACACTTCCGAAGAGATGTACGTCTCTCCTGCAATGATGTAGGAACCATCAGATGTCTGCTTTACTGAAGAGCCTCGAGTCATGCCTGCTCCACCACTATAGGTCCTTGTCCAAAGGGTGTCGCCATCTGCATCGGTCTTTATAACGTAAACATGCTGAATCTCACCTGGACCGACCGAGGCTGTATACCCTGCAATGATGTATCCTTCGTCCGGGGTCTGTTGTACCGAAGAGCCTGCATCCCAACCTGTGTCTCCATAAGTCCTTGTCCACAGCGTATCGCCGTCCGCATCGGTCTTTATGAGCCAAACGTCGGCTTCACCCGCGCCAAACGATTCCGTACCTCCTGCAACGATGTATCCTCCGTCGGAGGTCTGTTGTACTGAGAAAGCTTGGTCCCACTCTGGGCCTCCGTATGTTTTTGTCCACAGGGTATCTCCATCTGGATCGGTTTTTATGAGCCAGACATCCTCTTTACCTGCACCAAACGATTTTGTGTATCCTGCAACGATGTAGGAGCCGTCGGATGTCTCGCAGACTGAATGGCCCTCATCATAATCTGGGCCTCCGTATGTTTTTGTCCACAGGGTGTCAGGGGGCCAGGCAAAAAGGGTCGCTCCCCAAAGGAATATCACTATCCCTAAAAGGGATGCTTTACTGTGTTGTTTTGTCACGATTCCTCCTTCATTCCTCGTATAGGTTTTTAGCAGGCAAGCGCGGCGCTTTTGGGTTCCATGTTGGAATCTTGAAGCCCCACCCTGCCGTAACTCAGAGTACGAAAGGCAATGTTATTGCTTTCGTTCGACTCCTCAAACTCGTTCTCGGGATCGACCACCACGTATATCTCTATCTCGCCTGAATCACCGGAAGTGCTCCATTCTATCTTCGCCGTATCAGGACGGTAATCATCTCCGATGATGATCGCCGGCACCTTGTAATCCGAACCTAACTGTTGCCCATCGCCTTCAGGATTACCTTCATAGAACCTTACCATAACAGGATAAGCGTGTGTGGTACCCGGGTTGTGAACAAGGGCGGTGATTAAAAGCTTGCTGTCAACTTGAGTGGATGAGATGTCCTCACTGCTGATAGAAAGATCGTACTCGATCTGGCGGTAACCGAAATCGTGAGTAAACATCTTTCCGTAGGGGCCGCCGACCCGAATTCCAAGCCCAGCCTCGCTAAACGATTTCCGAACCATATTCTCATGATGGCCAGGACTGTTGAGCCATCCCTGGAACGCCTGCTGAACTGTTTGGCAACCTGCGATGTTCTCTCCTATCGGGTAATAATGATAATTGAAACGCAGGATCCGCTGGTTAAAGGTTTCATAACTCACCCCGTTCTTGCCTTTGGAATCGTGGTTGAAGTAGTTGTTGTCGATCATCTCCTGGCTGTGGAATCTGGCGACAGATGCAAGTTGATTGTTCCAATGCAGTGGATCTGCTCCTTCTTTTGCCCGTTGGACGTTGATCATATCAGAGAGTTGCTCTTCGTCTTGAGTGACTATGATTCGTTCGTAGCCGAGTTCTATCGGGGCGTAGAAGTGGGTAATGGATTCTGGGTATTCAATAAACACCGGTGGCACAAGTTCCACCGCCCTTGAGGCCAAAGCAACGGCACTAAAAGATAAAAGAATCACACCTGCCTTTAAGAGTTTCATGTGCAGCCTCCTTTTTTACTTAGAGAACCAGCCGCGCTCGTCAGATATAACCCGAAGCTCCTTTATCTTAACACCTTCAATTTTTTGGCACATTGCGTAAGTTTAGGCTCGTTTCTCCTCAAGTCAACCTCAGCAGGCAAATGCTGAACGACCCTTTTTCTGAAGCAGATAAGTTGACAAGCGGAGATTTTACCGTTATTGTTACTCTCAAGGAGGCAATATGAAGATACTTAAATTGCTAGTTCCCCTGGCATTGATCGGCACCGCGTGCGTGTCGCCGCCGCTGTATGACTCGGCAATCGCGCATGAAGGTCTGACCGTGGGCGCTGGCTTTGCCTACCAGTCGGCCTATCGGTCGGGCACCGAGGTTAATCAGGGTACGGCTGAAGGGACGTTCAAGGGTGCAAGGCCGGATTTTCTAATCGCCTACGGGGTCTCCAACACCTTCTCGATCCAGGGACGGTTCGGGATGTTCGTCTCCCCTGATCTCTACTGGTGGGGTAACGATCCCGACGACGAAAGCGGAGCTTACCATCTACCCGTTCCCATGTCCTGCGTCGGACTCAAGCTCTCCACCCCCGCAGAAAATCGGTTCAACGCCGCACTGCGCATGGATCTCGATTTCCCCAACATCGTCAGCCTTACCCCCATGATGGGGCTGTCAGACGAACGGGGTCATGAATTCATTACCTTGGGGGTGCAGACCACCTATCTTTTCCTTCCCCAGACCGCCTTCATCAACGTCCATCCGGTCAAGGGACTGCACGTGTACGCCGCGGCCGACGTGCTCCCCTCCAAGCTGGAGGTGGCTGGCCTCCGCTTCGACGGCGATGATTTCTTCCAAAGCTTCTGCCTGGGGCTTGCCTACACCCACCACTTCGGGAAGAAGGAGCAGTAGCCGCAGGGTTGACAAACCTCTTCCATCAGCCTATATTTGGATATAAGTGGGTAAAACCCATCGAGAAGAGGAAGGAGGAGTTTATGAAACCAACCAAAGGTTTCGTCACTATACTGGTGCTCACCCTGACAATGTTGTCAACACTAAGCTACGGCCAGAGTGGTGACATCCGCATCGATACCCTTGACTGGGGATACCTCGCTTATCCTTTGCCTCCTATCTATTCTACCGCGCTAACCTGCAAGAACTTTACCATTGGAGGCGGGGTGGCATATCAAGGGATAGAGCATCCCCTATGGATACATGAATGGTACCTGGATAAAGAAAATGACACAGGCTATGTCATCCACAGCTACTGGCGTTATGAACTCTATCGGGCGATCCGACCAGGCGTCCGTATCACCTACGGCTTCACCCCCTGGCTGGCGGCGGTGGGAAGAGGAGGGATGCTGATTGGCTTCGACGGTATAACCACTCCCACCGGTGGAATCGGAATCAAACTTTCTACCCCTTGGCAGAAATACGCTTGTGCCTCAGTAATCCTGGAAGCCGATTACCCACACTGGTTCGTGGCCACAGCCATGATAGGGGGTGTAACCGCTAAGGGACAGGAGTTGGTTACCCTGGGGGTGCAGAGCAACTTACTCGACGTAGATCCCCTGTGGGATAAACCCTACTACCTGCTGGACCGCGGCGGCTACGTTTTCTTAAATGCCCATCCTCTCAAAGGCATACACCTATTGGCAGGAATTGCTATGCCCAACTTCGTTTCCGACCTCCCCGGGGCATACGTAAGCATTGGCTACACTTACAATATCGCTCCCCAGGTTAAACGAACACGGATAAAGATCATCGTGGACGAGCCGCTATCCGAATAACTTACCGCTAATTTAAAGATCATACCTTTTCGGGGTCCCCACGAGACTAACTTGTAGTCTCGTGGGGTAAATTTTCTTGACAGGGGGTGAGAGAAGGTTAATATCATCCCATGGCCGAGCCGAACTTCGTTCATCTTCACCTTCATACCGAGTACAGCCTCCTTGACGGTTCCATCCGGGTGAAGGAGCTGGCCGAGCAGGCCCGTCGGTTCAAGATGCCTGCGGTGGCGATTACCGACCACGGCAACATGTTCGGGGTAGTGCCTTTCTACAAGGCGATGCAGAAGCGGGGGGTAAAACCCATCATAGGTATAGAAACCTACGTGGCAGCGGGGAGTCGCTTTGACAAGAAAGAGACCCCTTCGTCAGGGGAGGTAAACTATCACCTTACCCTGCTTGCGGCAACCAACACCGGATACAAGAACCTGGTCAAGCTTTCCTCTATCGCATATCTCGAGGGCTTCTACTACAAGCCTCGAATAGATAAACAGATACTTGCCGAGCACAGCGAGGGAATCATAGCTTTGTCTGGCTGCTGGAAAGGGGAGATTCCCTCGGCGTTGGCCCGGGGGGATATCAAGACGGCCAGAGCAGCTCTGCGATCCTACCTTGACATCTTCGGGCCTGAGAACTTCTTCCTCGAGGTGCAGAATCTGGGGCTTTCCGGAACCGAAGAGATGATTAAGCGCATCGTTGATTTGGCAGGCCAGGAGGGTGTAGGCATAGTTGCCACCAACGACTGTCACTTCCTTCGTCGTGACGACGCCGACGCACACGACGTGCTTCTGGCGATCCAGACCGGCAAGAAGGTGGACGACGTTGACCGAATGCGATTCGAGTCAAACGAGATGTACTTCAAGTCGCCCCAGGAGATGGCAGCAGCGTTCAAGGATCTGCCCCAGGCTCTTGAGAACACTGTCAAGATCGCGGAGCGCTGCATGGTGAGCATTGATCTGGATACCCGCAACTTCAAGCTGCCGCGTTACCCCATCCCGAAAGAGTTCTCGTCATCCATGGCTTATCTGCGTGAGCTTGCCTACTCCGGCTACCGCGAGAAGTGCCCGGCGGATAAAAAGATATACGCACAAAGACTTGAGCATGAACTTGATATCATCCGCAAGATGGGCTTTGCCGGATACTTCCTGATCGTTAAGGATATAGTGGATTATGCGAAGCGTAACGGTGTACCTGTCGGGCCGGGGCGCGGCTCGGCGGTGGGAAGTCTGGTGCTTTACTCGCTTGGGATAACCGAGCTTGATCCCATCCACTACGGACTTATCTTCGAGCGCTTCCTGAATCCGGACCGTATCACCCTTCCGGATATAGACATAGACTTCGCCGACGAGGATCGCGAGGAGGTTATAAATTATATCCACGAGCGCTACGGCAAGGAGAACGTTGCCCGCATCATTACCTTCGACACCATGAAGGCCAAGGCAGCGATTCGAGACGTGGGCAGGGCGTTGGACATCCCCTTCGGTGATGTGGACAGACTGGCAAAGCTCATCCCGTTCAACATGAATCTGCGCGAGGCACGCAATACCCAGAAGGAACTTGCCGAACTGATCAAGGGCAATCCTTTATACGAGAGGCTCTTTGCTATCGCCGAAAAACTGGAAGGGGTGTCTCGTCATGCCTCGATCCACGCCTCGGGTGTTGTAATCACCCCTGAGCCTCTGACAGAGTTCGTGCCCCTGTACAAGGCCGCGGACGACGACATCTCGACCCAGTTCGACATGAAGGCAGTTGATTCCATAGGACTCTTGAAACTCGACATCCTGGGGCTTAGAACCCTCTCGGTGATCAAGATGGGCGAGAAACTTATAAATCAATCGGGACACAAGATAGATACCGAAAACCTTCCCCTGGACGATAAAAAGACCTACGAGCTTTTGCAGCGCGCCGACACCGCCGGGGTGTTCCAGCTTGAAAGCCGGGGTATGCGTGAGATACTCCACAAGCTCAAACCCACCGAGATTGAAGATATAATCGCGGTGATAGCCATCTACCGGCCAGGACCTCTGGCGAACATCGATCTTGACGAGTTCTTCCGACGCAAGAACGGTCAAAGCAAAATAACCTACCTTCATCCTCGTCTGGAACCGGTACTTGCCGGAACCTGCGGTATGTTCATATATCAGGAGCAGGTGATGCAGACCGCACGGGCGATAGCGGGATTTTCATACGTTCAGGCCGATCACCTGCGCCGAGCCATGGGCAAGAAGATACCAGAGCTCATGATCGAGATGAGGAAGCAGTTCTTCGAAGGCGCAAAAAAACAAGACATAGACCAGAAACTCGCTCAGGCCATCTTCGATCAGATCGCGCCTTTCGCAGGCTACGGGTTCAACAAGTCGCACTCCGCAGGATACGCCCACATATCCTACGCCACCGCATATCTTAAGGCAAACTACCCGCGCGAGTTCTACACCGCCCTTCTGACCAGCGAGATGGGACACTCCGAGGTCAAGATGGCCCAGTTTATTGCGAATGCACGCAGAGGCGGGATCGAGATTCTTCCTCCGGACATAAACAAAAGCGGCTACGCCTTCAAGATCGAGCAAGAAGGGATTCGCTTCGGCCTGGGAGCCATAAAGAACGTAGGCAAGGGAGCGGCTGAGCTCATCGAGGGAGAGAACAAAAAGGAGCCTTTTTCCGATACGCGGGACTTCCTTACCCGTACCCACGGAACGGTGAACCGCAAGTGCGCGGAGTTCCTTATAAAGGCGGGATGTTTCGACTCCATCGACCCTGACCGCGAGCTTCTGATCGCTCATCTTCCAGACGAGATCTCCCGACTGGGGAATAAGCGCGGGCTGATACTTGAGAAACAACAAGGGCTTTTTGTCGATTCCGAGAAGGTGGAAGGGAAGTCCGAGCGGCGCAGACAAAAAAAGTTCCGGCCCAAGGATTTCCTGAACTACGAAAAGGACGCGTTCGGGTTTTACCTCTCAGGACACCCGCTTGAGGAGTACCGCGACCTTTACGAGGCGCTTGATGTATCTCCAATAGAAGAGATAGACGAACGTATGGACGGTAAAACAATCGTGGTCGCCGGTGCGGTTGCAGCTCGCAAGGCCAAACGAGACAAGAAGGGCCGCGAATACGCGATCGTAACCCTTCAGGATTTCACCGCTGAGATGGACGTCTTTGTCTTCGCCAGGCTCTACGAGGAACACCGGGGGATCCTTCGTTCAGACGAACCGATCCTGGTCAAGGGCCGCGCCGCGATCACGGAGGATGACGCAAGGGCCAAGCTGTTCAGCGAGGAGATAATTCCCTTTAGCGCCGCACGCGCCAGACTTAACAAGGTAATCGTAGAACTTGACGAACAAGAGATATGCAGGGAAGAACTCCTCAAGATACGGGAATTGGCTGAGGAGTTTCCGGGGCGCTGCGCCCTTTACATAAACTTAAGAAACGGCGAAAACGGCAACAATCGAACCCGCATCCGAAGCAAGGATATAAAGGTAAGCCCATCGGCAGAGCTTATGGAGCGTTTGAGAGCCATACCCTGCGTGCGCAGGGTCCGCCTGCACGGAAAGATATAAATACCCCGGAAAGTAAATCTAAGTGGGAACCCTATTATCTCAGGTTTTTATATATTCGTTAATGGGGTCCCCGTGGTTTTACGAAGTAAAAACACGGGGTAGAACGGAGAGGGCGGGATTCGAACCCGCGACCCCGGTTTCCCGGGGTACACGATTTCCAGTCGTGCTCCTTCGGCCAGCTCGGACACCTCTCCTTGTGGGGCATTTGTTTGGTCCAAACAAATGCCCCAGGTAAAAGAAAGTATATAGTAATCAGCCAAAAGGTCAAGAGGCATGCATCGCCCCAGGCCTGTTGACCCGCAAACCACATCCCCTATAATACATCATGCAATCCAGCGCACGGAACGTCCAGCGATTGATTGAGGCCTTGAAAGCCAAAGGCATAAAAGACGCAAGTGTCATCAAAGCGTTCCAGGAGGTTCCCCGCCACCTCTTCGTGCCGCCTGGGCTGGAACACAAGGCGTATCAGGACGCAGCCCTGCCCATAGGCGGGGGACAGACGATCTCCGCCCCATCCACGGTGGCGGCTATGCTTGCCGCACTTCAACTCTCTCCTTGCGACCGCGTGCTCGAGATCGGAACCGGTTCTGGTTTCCAGACAGCGCTCCTGACCAGGCTGGTCGCCGAGGTCTACTCAATCGAGCGCAATCTGAGCCTGATCAAGGAGGTGAGGGAGAAGCTTATCAGGGCCGAATGCGGAACCGCACAACTTAGAGCCGGGGACGGGATGCTTGGATGGTTACAGCACGCACCGTACGACGCGATCATCGTAAGCGCCGGCACGGATGAGGTGCCCTCCAATCTAGCAGATCAACTCAAACCAGGCGGCAGGATGATTATACCTTTAAAGGGCCGGATCAACCTGATAACCAAAACTCGCGGTGGATTGCGCTTCCGCGAACTCTCCAGCTGCCAGTTTGTACCACTACTACCAGGACACACTGGGAGTTAGTTATCATGATTCATCGCCTTCCATTATTATCTCTTCAAACAACAGTCGACGTTAAGTTTTCCATACATTCTTCCTGGCAAGATAAAACCAACGCCACTATCGCGACAATTATACCCAAACTAGCTGTAACCCAAGCAATTATTAGGGGTACACGTAGCTTTCGACCAAAATAGGGTGCGCTCGTTTTTTATCTATACAAGACCCAAGAACAAACCTGCGTTCATTCGTATTACTTTCACTCAGTAATTGTAAATCGAATCCGGTGAAGTCTTCATTTTCATGATTTATACTTTGGATTTTCATTTTACTAGCGTTGGATTCCCCTGCACGAGAAGAATAATCAAATATGATCGTTGTATCGAAGGAGTCAAAAGATAAGGGTAGAATCTCTTCCATTGATTATGTATTTTATTGTACATTTATCAAATCTATAACACCACAATTTTGCGGAGTTTATCCAAAAAGATTTTAAAATCGTATCGTCGGCGCAGCTGAACGTCTATCTGGTGCCATGCGTTGCGGGTGCGGTTGCGCTTGACCAGCAGGGTGTTGTGGCCGGCGATTGTGATGATGATCAAGAGCCCGAGTATGCCTACGAAAATCCACAAGAGTACCATAGCATTCCTCCTTACGGTGTTGGCCTTGATAATAGGAGAGATTAGGGCATTGTCAACGGGTGCGGCGCTTGGATGGGGTGGAAGTTCTTGCTCTTCTGACTTTAGTTCGCCGAGCCAACTCTTTCCTTCTTTGTGATGATACCCTTCTTGTGCGAGTTTGCTTGGGGATCCATTCAAACAACACTTTCGCGACAAAACCAGTAATAGTCACGAAGGCAACCAATAAAGCAGCTAATCCAAGCAACAGCGACCATGATGCTTCAAGTTGGCTCGGGAGGTATTCTACGCCATTTATCTTGATGGAGCAAGCTTCTCCCTCCAATTCAATTTTGAGCTTTTGTTCCTCAAAGGTTGTATTGATATTAAAACCACCCTTGAGGGCAACTTCATCTCCTTGAGATAGCTCATAGATATTTGAATAGAAGGGCAAACTAACTCTGAGACGAAGCCCCTTATTTATCATTCGCGCGATGAAAGATCGTACATTTTTCCCCTCTGAAGAAATCGGGGTCTCCGCCCCATCCAAATCAATACAGTAATGAGAACTGGAAGAATCTATGCTCATGTTAGGGAGAACGCGGATAAATTCGCAAGAAGGTAGAGCGGAATTGAAGGTGTCATAAATAGGATATCTTCTCAGGGTATTGGTGTCTTTATAAGTTAACCCTTCCTCAATGATTATGTAAAGCTGGTCATAGTCAGATAACTTCCATTGCGGTTTTATCGAAGCATTTGAGTAATTTGAAAAGAATAGGTCTATTTTATCAAGACTTAAACGCTTATCATCAACCAAACTCAATGCCCACAAATCTTTCGATGGATAAGTGTACGATATTTGAGTCAGACCAGATATCAAAAACAACAGTGGTTTATTTAAAGCTAAGACTACGCATTCAAGGTAGGCTTTTCCATCTTCAGAATATGCAACACGAGACCTAAACATTGCAGGCTTCTCTTTTGCGTAGAAGTAACTGCCCGCGATAAAATCCATTCTCCATATTCCTTCACCTTCCATGAAACCCTCAAAAGCGTTTTTTGTCTGCAACTCAAAGATTGGAGGAAAAGTATCTATAGTATTTGAATAAGTTATATTGAATACAGTATCCCAATAAATATTGCGCACCACGTAAGGGTTCTTTACGCTAAGAAGACTTGAATCTATAGCATCTTTGTAAAGTTCTGCTATAAATAACATATTATATGGATAAGGTATAGAAGGTAAAAATAAAGATTCTGCAAATGCACTATCAATTATTTCAGGGTTTTCTTTATAGTAGATATGCCTTTCTTCCTGGAAACCAAGTGATTCATGTGTCCAAAAGGATCTCCGAAAAATTATCCTGTATTCTTTTACCCCATAAATTTGAAGGTCATTACACCTAAGTCGCCAGAGACCCTCAATCTCCAATCGCTCATTAAATTCAAAATCGAAAGAGTCAAGCAATCCGATAAGTTGAATTTCTGCTTTAGCTCTGACTGTCCAAAGGGAAAAAATTAGACCAAGTAGTAATATAACTCCTACCCCGATACTAATCAGAAATATCTTTCTCCGCCTCTCCATACCCCATAATATATGAAAAGCCTCCTATTGTCAATAACGTTCGCTACCACCCTTGACTCCTCCCCTATCCCCCTGTATCCTTTACCCATGAATAAAGATACTTTAGGCCTACTTCAGGTTTACACCGGGCCGGGCAAGGGAAAGACCACAGCGGCGGTAGGGTTAGCGGCAAGGGCGGCAGGCCAGGGACTTAAGGTCGCATTCATCCAGTTCATGAAACCTGATGAGTCGGGTGAGGTGGACTCCCTGCGTAAGCTTGGAGTAAAGGTCTCCCATTTCGGGGCAAAGGGGTTCCTGGTTCCGGATTCGGATCCCACCCCTCACCGCGAGGCCGCACTTAAGGGTTGGAGCGAGGCGCTCCGATATCTTAAAGTCTCCGAGCAGGTTGACCTTTTGATCCTCGATGAGCTCAATGTGGTGCTATCACTGGGGCTTTTGGATAGAGGCGAGGTCATTGGGGCCATCCTCAACCGTCCTCACGGGCTGGAGGTGGTGTGCACCGGCAGGGACGCACCGAAAGAGCTTTTGGACACGGCGGATCTGGTCACCGAGATGGCCGAGGTAAAGCACTACTTCAAGCGAGGCGTTAAGGCAAGGCGAGGGATAGAGTATTGATCCGAGAAAAAGGAGGCGATCATGGATAAACCGGGAATGGATGAGGTTACCAGGAGATTGGAAAAGGTTGAGCGCCGAAGCAAGGTCTGGATGATTATCAGTGCGGCTCTTTTCGTCTTAATTATTGGATTCATAGTCATCGAGAAGTTTGTGCCTTTGATCATTCCAAGAAAGATCGTTACCCACCAGTTCGTGTTGAAAGATCAGGCCGGCATAAGCCGCGCAAGGATGTATGTTGACGATACCGGCGCGGTGTTGAAGTTCGCCGACGAACATGGCATCACCCGCACGATGCTGGACGTGGCCGACTACGGCACCTCGAGCCTGCGGATGATGGATCACAAAGGGAATACGCGCGTGATACTGGGAGTTTTAACCAACGCGTTGCCCGGCCTATATATAAAGGACGTAAACCGAAGGACGCGCATCGGCCTTACCGTACTGCCCAACACCGAGCCGGTCATATTTGTGAAAGACGAGAATCGCGAAAATCTCTGGCGCGCACCGTGAGGGCTTGAAGAAAGGATTGACATTTTAGGGAGGTATTAAACATTATCAGCAAGAAGCAGCAACAAAAGCGAATTGGACTTTTATCCGTGTAACTCCAATTTCATTGAATTGTGAAGACACCTCACAATACTTTAAGGTTGCAATTTTCTCCTATCCCGTATAATTAGAGTGGAAGTTTGTCAAACAGTGAATTTGAAGTTGGGCTGAAACCTAAGGAGAGTTGATGGATTACTTTCTTACTGAAGAGCAGCAGATGATCCGTTCGCTGGCGCGGGAGATCGCTCTAAAGAAGATAAAGCCGGTTCGTGCGGAGCTGGATGAGAAGGGCGAGTTTCCTGAAGGGATAATGGCCGAGCTTGCGCGCGCCGACCTTCTGCGTGTGTTCATCCCAGAGGAGGCGGGCGGTCTGGGCGGCGGATGCATGGAGATGTGCATAGTGGCCGAGGAGCTTTCGCGCATCTGTGCCGGCGTGTCAACCACCTACGCGGCCAACGGCCTTGCCGCCATGCCCATAATCATGTTCGGAACGCCGGAGCAGAAGAAGCGCTATCTTTCACGGATCGCCGAAGGTACTTCCTACGCCGCGTTCGCCCTTACCGAGGCCGATGCCGGCTCGGACGCGGCAAACATCAAGACCACGGCTAAAGAGATTTCGGACGGCTTCGTTCTGAACGGCACCAAGCAGTTCATCACCAACGGCGGTGTGGCAGACATCTACACGGTGATCGCGGTCACCGACCCGGAGCGCGGGCCTCGCGGGGTATCGGCTTTAATGGTTGAGAAGGGCACCCCAGGCTTCGAGTTCGGCAAAGAGGAAAACAAGATGGGCATCAGGGCTTCCAAGACTACCCAGCTTATCTTTACCGACTGCAAGGTGCCCAAGGAGAATCTCTTAGGCAAGCGCGGCATGGGCTTTGTGATTACCTTAAAGACCTTTGACCACACAAGACCGGGCGTGGGCGCTCAAGCTGTTGGGATCGCCCAGGGCGCGTTCGACGAGGCGCTAGCCTACGCCAAACAGCGCCGTCAGTTCGGAAAGCCCATCACGAGCTTCCAGGGCCTTCAGTTCATGCTCGCCGATATGGCCACCCAGATAGAGGCTGCGCGCGCGCTTGTATACGCAACGGCGCGGATGATAGACTCAGGTGCCAAGGACATCGCCGCCGAATCGGCGATGGCCAAGCTGTTTGCATCGGATATGGCGATGAGGGTGACCACCGACGCGGTGCAGATAATGGGTGGCTACGGCTACATGAAGGAGTATCCGGCTGAAAAGTTCATGCGCGACGCGAAGATAACCCAGATCTACGAGGGCACGAACCAGATCCAGCGCCAGGTCATCGCGAACACGCTGATAAAATAACACCCCAAACGATCACTTCGTAATCGCTTGGGGACCCCGATGAGAATGCTCCTTTTTGCCAGAGGCAAAAAAGATCGCAGTGAAGAATTTGAAGTACCTCGAGAAAAGGGCCCTTAGCTTATGATAACCAATCAAGGTCCTTACCGATCAACAGTTCAAGCTTCTCAGCGAGATGAGTATTCCTCATTGGAACCGTTCGCGCCTGAAACCCATATTCTTGTGCCAAAGCTCTGATTTCTTCTTCGTTATCATAGGTCATTAAGAAGTTCCCACTTAAATTAGACGCTAGTTTGAACAATAAATCATGATCAATATCAGAATATTTATAAAGACGACGCCCTGCCTTTATATACGGGGGATCTATAAAGAAAACAAGATCTTCCCGATTGGCGTGCTTTTTTAGGAAAGGAACAGCATCGCCTTGTATGAATTTTATTCGGTGGCGAACCTGATCTATTGCCAGTATCCGCTTTTTTAGAGTCTTGGGATACCATCGAGAAGCCAAGCCTTTACCGTTTTCTCCGTGCTTCACGAATCCCACACCAGGGGCGAGGATGCCGCCACGGGTTACTCTATTCTTTACAATGGTTGCCAATGCTCTTTCGCGAACACTTTGGGGAGATTCTGAAAGAATGGAGTTTACATTCTCTTGGGTAAGATTAAAACGCTCAATTTCGTTGGAAAGCCATTCAGCTTCCCCTCCTAAAATCGTTTCCCAAACGGCAGCGACATCCTCATCTAATTCTATCATTGTAGCCCTACCCACCAAATTTTCCATCACGGCAGTTAACGTTACTATGCCTCCTCCTGCAAAGGTTTCGATCAGCTCCTTATCCAAACCTCCAAATACAGAAAGCCATTCTCTTATTCGCGGAACCAACCAGGTCTTACCTCCTGCATACCTGAAAGGGCTCCTCTGAGGCACACTAGCAACATTTACTATTTTAAGTTGCCTAGATACTGATCCGAACAAATTTGGCATTCTACTACCGGTCATTGTAAGAATACATCAGTTATGGTTGGAGTATCGGGGGGATTATCTAGTTTGTCTGTAAGTTTATTTTGAAGAACCGAAATGAAGTCAGACATATCTCCAGGCTCTGGAGTTGTTATGACATTGAGAGCAGGCCAATATTCTGTATAGACTATCTCTACTTGTTTCAGTTCATAACGAGAGTTTGCCAACTGAAGGTCATAAAGGAACCAAGCTATTTCCGCTTCATCTTTTTTAACTTGTGGCAAGTTGGGTAAAGTTTCAAAAAAGGATTTCTGCAAGGCTACTGCTTGTTTTCTACCCCATGCCTTCAGAATACCCCCTTTGTAAAGCATCTGAGGAACTAATCGCTTTCGGGATGAAGACAAATAATCTGGTTTGGGGTAAAACGACGATGAAACTTTATTCTTCCAATCTACGTTCTTCCAAGCGGAGGGGTTTTTCATGAAAGTTTCAAAAGATCTACGTATATTCCCTGAGATGTACACTCCTTGAACCTCAAGAGATCCAAAATCTGTGACTTTCCCCGCCTCGTCATAAGCCACAAGAACAATATCAATGTTTCCGGCTGATTGTCCATTTTTGTCTTCCAACTTCACTTCCATTAAAGAAGTCCAATTGACATCTGCACCAAAGAAGAAAGACGCTGCGTCTTCTGCGATTATCCAGTGTTCTCGAAAACGAACCGGACAGGTTATAACCGTATGATTGTTGTGATATATACTACAAACCCCAAGGGGATCATTCGCTTTATCTTTAGTGCAGTTAGGGACTTTATTGTTGAAGGGACAAAGCTTTAGTCTGCGGTGTCTCCGGGCAACCTCTGACATATCAGCTACAAGAAATCCGAACACTTCAGCTAAAGGGTTCTTATGGCTACTGCTATTCCTCATTATATACTCCAGAGCTATTGTATCGTGGAGGGATAACAAGTCAAGTCCCTTTTGTGCCTACAATCTTTTGGATGAGGTCTAAAAGGAGCATTTAAGGGCATGTATATCTCTACGTAGGTGTGGTTGTGCGGCCTGCGGAAGGTTTCTTGGGGGAAGCAGGTAAGCTTGATGCCCTCGTGGATTACGAACATGAAGCCCGAGGAGAAGCGGAACTCGACGTTGAACACGAGACGCGCGCGCTCGTGGATGCCGCTCCACGGCTCGGCGATGAGCTCCTCGTCGTTGTAGCGGTAGCGCCACTGGTTCTGGAAGCCAGCCTGTAGCAGGAGCCAGCGCGCCGGCTGCCAGGAGATAAGCCCCATGAAAAGGTTGTAGTCGCGGCGGTAGGTCAGAGAATCCATGCCCCGATAAGTCCTCCAGAACCGGTGCTCGAGCAGGAGTTCCAGTCGTTCGGTAGGGGACCAGGATATGTAAGGCTCCACCCAGCCCTCACTCAGGGTATCGGCGATCAGTGAATCCTGTTCCGGCCAGCGGGTTAATGCGCGGTCACGCAGCCAGGAGAACCTGCTGCCCACCCACAGGCCGTCCAGCGGCTTGACTTCTACCCTGCCCCAGACGCAGGAGCGGTCGTGGTCTCGCTCCCAGGTGTACCAAGTGGAGTCCGGCCAGTCCAGGTACTGCGCGGAGTGGGTGCCGAGCTCTCCATGAAGCCGGGCGCGCAGCCAGTCGAGTTCGCCGCGCGAGTCCAGCTCGAAGCGGAAGGGCAGGGTGGAGTAAGGGTCGCGCTCCGGCCCGGGCCGCACGTGACGCATGCTGTTGTTGTGGTTGAACCCCTGCATGATTGCATAGAGGTAGAGCCAGTTGGCATTATCCTTGCGCCAGGAAAGGCCTGTGCCCAGCTCGTCGTAGCGCTTGGAGTAGAAGGGCGATATAACGAGATGGGCGCGCAGATTCGGGGCAAACCGCAGCCCCAGGTCAAGCCGGTGGCGGCTACAGGAGGTATCGAGGTCGTTTTTGCCCTGGATGGTGTAGCGGATGTTCATGATTCGGGCGAACGGCACCTCGACCTTGCCCTCGAACCGCTGGTACCAGTAGAACATGTCGTGCGAACCCTGAGCGGTGCGGAATGCGGAAAGGAATGTATCGTAGCAATCGTCCCAGTAGCGGGAGAAGGTGGACCACTGCATGTCCATGCCGTAGTAAACCGCGGAATCCTCCGGCTGCTCGAATGAAAGAAGTCCAAGGATTAAAAGTATCATAATCAATCCACGTGGTCACCGCGACGACGCGCAGTGGATTCGCGGGATGTTCTTTGTTTTGGACCTATAATTTTCTCCAGCCTCTCCCGGTAGGGCGGGTTACGCAGGGGTTCGGAATAAGGCACCAGCCAGCAGTTGCCCACAAAGCAGGGTATGCAGCCCTTCTCGGTCTTGGTGCGCTGCATCCCTTCGGCCAAAGTGCCCAACGCCTCATCGAATCTTTCAAGACTGGCAAGGGCGCAGGCAGGGTGCAGATAGCAGGTGTACGAAGGCAGAGGTGTTATGCGTGGAGTAACCTTGATTCCCCCGATGACCTTAAAGGCCTCCTGGCGACTGCCTTCTTTTAATAAAAACACCACCGTACCATTCTTCAGCCACTCATTTCACCCCTTTTGAGATGCGAGACAGGGCAAGCAGTTCGGTGCCTGGGAAGTAGTGGAACAGGATGTCGCGGTAGTTTGCCCCTGCCTTCTCCATGGCCATGGCCCCGAACTGGCACATCCCGACCGCGTGGCCGTAGCCGTGCCCGTGGATCAAAATGAGGCCATCGGAGATCTCCGCCTCAAACCTTCGCGTTTTCGGGCGATGGTCGAGGAGATTGACCACATTGTTGTAATCGAAATACATCGAGTCGGGCGCATAGAATACAAACCCCTTGACCGGTGTAAAGGTTGTATCCTTAACGAGACGCAAGGAACGAGGTAAAGCCTCAAGACCAAGGGCCGCTGCCAGCGTGTCCAGCCTGAAGGTATCCTCCCATGCGTAGAAGGGGGAGTTCGAACACAGGGTATCTTTCATCCGGCGGTGGTAGGGGTAGTTCTTCGCTCCTGGCCAAACGTCCGAGGGCAAAAGGGTCATCCCGCCGCAGGTTGAGTGATAGTAGACCTCTGCAATCTCTTGCTTGTATCCTAAGACAAGCCCTGCGGTCTCACGCACCGCCTCCAGGGAAGCCGAATCGGTGGGCAGGCCGCGGTAGACCTGAGAAAGCTGGCTGTCTAGAAGATCGTAGCCCCTGTCGTGATCGCCCATGTTCTTGTACGCGTAAGTTCGTGCCAGAACGGCCTGGGCCTTGAGTGCTTCTGCACCGCCCGCAGGCATCTCCGACGCCACCACCGACGCCAGGTAGTCTTCCTCAGGGATGTAGTTGAGGATAAAAAGCTCCCCCTCCGAGGCGTAGAAGGTGAAGCCTCCGGCGTATCTGCGGGTGATCTCGCCTGCTGTGATGGTATAACGCTGGGTGCCTATCTGCTGGAAGTAGCTCTGAAGCTTGCCGTTAACCGAAAGGGAATCGCCCTCGGCTCTCATCCTGTATGTGCCCTGGCTTGATGAGATCACCGCCTCCTGCGGCCGCTCCTCGGCCAAGATGCGGACGGTGAACGTCTTGCTGACCGATATCAACGAAAGGGCAAGAAGCATGATGTGACTCATGAAAACCGCTCCAAAAGCCGGGGCGGGAACCTGCCCTGGTGGAAGAGTTTCATCAGCCGATCCAGCTCGGCCCGGGCGGACCTCGCTTCATCCTCAGTGATCCATTTGTTTCGAATCGCCTCGTCGAACTCGTCCTCGTCCAATACCACGATCCTTGAGCGGTCCGGGGGCATCCAGAGATCGAGAAACAGATCCTTTGTCCAGTACCCGTCCGGGCGAAGCTCCGACGGGGTATTGATATCTGCATAATAACCGGTAAAGCCCTGCTCAGTCCCGTCAGGTTTAAAGATCTTCGCCACGTCGTGCCATTGCTTTCTGTACTCCGCGAACACGGCCCTGTAGCCGTTCGCTATGACGGTCTCTCCCCCTATTACCAGCGGTTCCGACGCGCCCTCGAGGGTATGGGAGGTAACGATCACCTCATCATCGACGTATAGAAGTTCGGCGTGGATATCCAGCAGCCGATGGGGAGGACGAAAATAATGAATCACGGTTGTTTTGGAATCAGGCATAACTCTCCCACGATCCAAACGGCTTCACGGCTCTAAGTTTAGCGGAAATTACGAGCGATGCAAGCTTGGTGGTTGTTGTTTGAGGCAACTACCCACGGATTCGTCACGTCTATATTGTGTTCGTCAGGGGAGTGTGGAGAATTGAATCATGAGTCGAAAGGAGTGATATCATGTCTACACTTTTTTATAACCGGGGGCTTGACAAAACCTGCCGGCGCGCTATACTCAGGCATGAATGGTGGATTGTGGGGCATCATGCGTTTCCGTTTCGACTGTTGCTATTTATGTAGCCCCCCCACCTTTAAACTTATAAATAGGCATTACTTCGGAGGTAGATGTGACTGCCACGGTGTTGACGGAGGTTTTAGCTAGGGACGCAGAGATCCTGAAACCAGAAGCCTTCAAGCTGCCATCTTTTAATCAAGATTGCTCTTTAGGCATTACAGAAAAATTGGATGCTCGTGAGCAGGATTTCAGGAAAAAGATGGCTTACATCGATACCCATAAAGACCAACTTAATGGTATGCAATGGGTTTGGCACTTGGGAAAGGTTTCCTTTTCACTTCGCACATTCTCTGGAGAAGTGTTGAGATATTCCTTATTGCTTGCCAGTGGTGTGGGCACAATAATTAGGGATTGGGATCCCTTCACAGAAAAAGAAAAGTTTGCGTCCATCGAAGAAAGGATTAAAACGACATTGCTTAATTATAGAAAGATACTTGAGGCAAAGAAACAAATGCCGTCCCCCTGGATGCGACCGATAATTAATTTTACAATGCGCAAGCGAAAGCTCGAGAATTGTATAGAGGTTTGGGAGGATGTGTTAGAAAACTTGGAGTTGGTTGGGGATCCGCAGTTTATGAGGGCGTTAGAAACTGCATTGCAGCACAAGGGACAGGTGGAAAGAAACAGTAAGTAAGCATGGCTTCTGTAAGACCCTATACTTTTTCTGTTTTCGATTCAGTTCTAGAGAGAATCTTAAAGCAAAAAAAGGAAGCACCGAATGTCTTGAAGGCCGTTGTCCAAGTCATCCGCAGATTAAAGCCAAACCCTAAAGATACTAGCATAAATAAGAATACCCCTATTCTTCTAAACGATCAGGTCTGGAAAGTCCGCTTTAAGTTAAGTGGTACAAAATCAACCCGAGGAGGCCGCCTCATTTACTGTCAACCTCATGGGGAGCCTGTACTTAATGTTGTACATATGTATTTCAAAAGCGAGAAAAAGGACTTAACGGCCAAGGAGAAGGTTAGTCTGGTAAAGGAATTGGGAAATTTGGAAATCGCGAAAACATCTGAATAATAATCGTATATTGTCTACTGGCCCCGGCACCGCCGGGGCTTTTTCTTATACAATCATTTTACCGCACCCGGTCATTTCATTCCGATCTTTTCGCCGCAGGCGAAAAGGAGGATTACTAAAACCTCCAGCCGAAGTATGCCGGGACGGTCAAGGAGAGCGGACATCGGTCGGTTCCCGAACCTATACCGTAGACAAGCTCCAGCTTGCCGACGAACCCTTTACCAAGCCCCAGCCCCAGACCGATGCCTGCACCCGCGAGCAGCCCGTCGTGGGGGTCTTCGTTGACGTCGGCCAGGTAGAGGGGCGGCAACCCGGGCTCGTGTATGGCGGCGATGTCGAACGAAACACTGGCCGCCCACCAGCAGTCGTCTATACTGCCTGCAAGGGGCAGATTCTTGAGGGAAAAATCCAGCCACCGGTAGCGCAGCTCCACCGAACCCACAGAAAGACATGCCCCAACCTGGGTGGTGTCCTTCCAGCCTCTAAGGAAGCGATCCTTGCCGATGTAGATGGTGCGGTAGCGAGGGATGGAATCTATCTGCTGGTAGGTGTAAACGTTGCCTGCAAGCACCGTCCTTTTTCCCAGAGGAAGGTAGCCGGCCACCGAGAGGGAGCAGGCGCGCTGGGTTTGAAAGCCCTCGGTGTAGCCCGGATTGTGGAAGTAGGAGGCGACGACCTGAACGCCTCTGGTAGGATACGAAGCGTCGTCGCGCAGGTCAAGTTCAAGGGTTGGCTTGAAGTAAACGGAGCGGTCGATTGTATCCGAAGCGAAGGTATACTGCATGGTGTCTGATTCCAGACCGTATGCCTTAGTCTGCAGGAAGCCGGTCTCGAACGAAGCGGTCAAGGGACGAACCAGCCGCACGGTTTGCTCGTATGATACCCTGTGCTCGATGCGGTAGATCCGAGCGTCCTTGCGCCAGAAGTAGGTAAAGGTGTAACCTAACTTCTCGCCGTGCCAGCGCGAATGGGTCAAGGGAACTCCCAGGTAGGTGTAGCTCTTCCAGCGGGGCGTGGAGAACCGGAACCCGATCTCTCCTCCAACGTCCACGTGCAGCGCCCTACCGAACAGGTTGGGATACAATGCGCCCGCCCCCAGGTAAAATCCGGTGGAGGCGTCTATACCGATTATGGGGTAAGGCAGGGGGTAGCGGCGTTCAGCGACTGTGATTACTACGTCGCTCTTCTCCGCGTCAGGATCAACCGCCTTGATGTCAACACTGCCGAACGCGCCGGTGCTCAGTATGGCGCTGCGGGTCTCCTCGACCGCCTCCGGGGTCAGGGTGTCGCCCGGTCCAAAGACAAGCTCGCGGCGGATGATACCCTCATGGGTAAACTCGTTGCCTTTTATCTCAATCCTTCCAACGACCGGTGCAGGAAAAACAAGCGGGCCTACAACTCGACTGAACTCCTCCGGATTCACCTCGGGAACCTGAGGTTTCAGCGGCATCTGTTGAGCAAGCGTTATTGGAGAGGCAAGCATCAGGGCAATTAAAAAGATGTTCATTTACCCTCTATCTCGCCAAGGAGCTTCTGGGCGTCCGGCTTATCATCAAGGTAGAAGTCTGCAGGGTTGTAAGGGTTGGTGACGGCCAGACACCTCTTGAGCTGTTCACGGGCGGCGGAGTAGTTTTTCTGTTTTATGTAAACCTTGGCAAGGTCAACGTAGAGCAGGGTGTAGTTGGGATCAATACCGATGCCCTTCTGGAGATAGGAGATTGACTTGTTGATATCCCCGCCTGCAAAGCCGGGCACCTCGAGATACCAGATGGCCAGCCCGTCCATGGCAGGGGTAAACTTTGGGTCCAGTGAAAGAGCCTTTTCAAAATCAGCCTTGATACCGGGAGCCATCGAAAGTGAGTTGAGCACGCCCTTTGTCTGACCGATGCGCCCCAAGGCTACGCCGTGCCAGAAGTGGGTCTCGGGGACAGCAGCGTTCGCAGCCCTGGCCTGCTGTGCGTAACCCCTGGCCGTCTCGTAGCGGGAAAGCTTATCCTGTTTTGAGGTCTTGTCGTCGCCGTAAAGACAGTAAAGCCTGGCCATGCGCCAGAGGGCTTCGGCATCGTTGGCGTTCTCGGAAATGACCTCCTTACACAGGTTGTAGATCTGATCGGTATAACCTTTGTAATCCTTGTGTCGGTTCTGGTAGTAGTTATCGGCCTTGGAAAGCCGCGCGTCTGCCGCCCACACTGCGACCGCGAGCAAAAGCCCGCACAGAACAACTCGTTTCATGCTTCCTCCTTGATAATGGTGAGTCTACGAAATGAACCTCGCAAGTCAAGTGCCAAAAAAATCCCCGGCCGGGCGCAAGCCCGACCGGGATCCACTGACAGGCTTGGGGTTTTAGTTCAAGCTAGTTTTTGGTTTGCCTCCTTGAGGTTTGTTGATCTTCGCGGACTTCCGAAGCCCGGCACTACTCCTTTGGTTTAGTATACAGATCATCCACGCCTACGAACTCGTCTATGTCGTCAACGTAGGCGAGGGTCTCGTAGACCTCCGGCGGGATGCTGAAGCCGCACATCTGTTCGATGTCAGCGATAAGGGGCGGGGCGGCCTGGGGCCAGGAGCGTCCTCCCAGACCGTCCAGAAGGGTTTCGTCGGTTATAGACTCAGGCGGAACGCCTGCCCAGCTGGCGACCGCATTGTGGATGTCTTCTTCCGTGCAATCTGCAAAGAGAGGGCTTACCATAAGCCCAAAAAAAACGAGCGCGGCAAAAGCCAAAGCTACGCGCTTCATGTTATCCTCCTTGGGTTGTTAAGGGGGTTAGGTTTTTAGTCTGTCAGGGGATTTGAGCGAGCCAACGCTCTGTCTCTTCCGCTTCCCTTGTCAGCCCCAAACGCACGTAGCCCTCCTTGGCTTGCACCAGTAGATCTTCAAGACCGGGTAAATCTAATCCGAGTTTCCTTATGCTCTCTGTAAGACTCTCATGCAATACGCGGAAACGATCCTCGTTGTTGATCGCCTCGGCTTTCCTCAAAGCCTCCTGGTAGAGGTCTTTAGCCTTCTCCCATGCACCGCTGAAGGCTGCCTTCTCCGCAATGGTTATCTTAACCTTGCAGGAAACGTCCTCGGACTCGATCTCCTCGGCCAGCTCGGCTGCCTCCTTAAGTAGGGAATCGGCCTTATCCATATCCTCCAGGTTCATATATACCCTTGCGAGATCGCACAGAACCAGTGCCAGGTTCTTGAGATCACCGAGCTTCCTGCACAGGCTGGCGGATTCCTGGATTGGGGGAAGGGCCTGGGAAAACCTATCCTGCTTGAGATAGATCGAGCCTCTTCGGAAGAAGGCGCTGGCCATAAGGCCTTTGTCCTCCAGCTGATCGGCGAGAAGTTCAAGGCTCTTCGTGCTTTTAATCGCGTTGTCAAGATTTTCTTCTTCTACAAATGATAAAGCCATTCGACTGTAGCAGATAGCCAGGGGTCTTAAGGCGTTTGCCTTTTTGAAGTTCCTGCTGACGGTTCGGAGTGTATTGAGAGCTCGGCGGTGGTTGCCGCGGCGCTGGTCAAGGATGGCCATGTTCAAAAGCACCAGCCCCTGCAGGCGCAGATCCTTGTTCGCCCCGGCAAGGGTTAAGGCCTCGCTCCACATCTGATCGGCGGCGGCGTATTGATTCATTCGGGCAAAGACCTTGCCCAAGGTTACGGCGCTTGCGTAGCCAAGACGATAATCGCCGGTGGGGTGGGCAGTCTGGCGGGCGATCTCCGCGTACGTTCGGGCGCGCCTGAGTCGGCCCTCTGCGAGTAGCGCCTCCGCTGCTATTCGGTTAAGCTCGACAGCATCGGACGGTGAGCATTCGTACTTCACGCCCTCCAAAGCGAAGGCGAGCGCTGAGGACCTTTCGCCCCTCCTCAAGGCCTCGCTGGCTTTTTCTAAAAGGCTCACCGTTTCCTCTTCCAAAAAATGTCATTCATGAGGACTCGATCTCCTTTTAAAATCCTTCCTCTATAATTTGACTGTAATTGAATCATAGTCAGATGGAATGACTTGTCAAGTGGGCGGGGTTTATCTGCGATGAGGTGATAGCTAAATCAGATGCGATATTTTATCAAAATTACCGGATCGAATTGGTGATGTGGATAACTCGGCCCCAGGGGGTTGACTTTTTTCCTGTCTCGTTTATATTACATGTATGCCTAAACGACCCAGCAAGAATTACGACCTGCCGAATGGCTTTACACAACTCAAAAAGCTGGGCGAGGGGGCGGGAAGCGTGGTCCTGGCCGTAAAGAATGAAACCACCGGCAAGGAGCTGGCGTTCAAACTTGCCACACGGCAAGACCCGACGCACCGGTTGGAGCAGGAGTTCGCTATCCTTGCACGCCTGGACCACCCCGGGATCGTGCGGGTGTACGAGTCGGGATTTTATAAGGGGAGTCCATACTTCACGATGGAGTTGATCAAGGGGAAGCCTTTCAACCGTTTCATGAACGAGCATCGTTCAGAGCCCGGATTCATCGAGCTTTTCCTCGGCGTTCTGGGCGAGGGGGCAATCACCCTTGCAGGCATCCATCAGGAGGGGATAGTCCATGCCGACATAAAGCCCGCCAATCTTTTAGTCCAAGGAAATGGAAAACCGGTGCTTTTGGACTTCGGCTTTGCAGAGGATTATCTACTCAGCCACACCGCAGAGCCGCGAGGCACCCTTGACTACGTGGCACCCGAGCTGTTCCTGGGCAGGGAGATGAGCCCTGCGGCAGACGTTTACTCGCTTGGAGCGATGGCCTACGAGGGATTGACAGGAAAGATACTGTGGGGCAAGAAATCCCTCCCCGATCTTATACGGGCAAAATTCAAGACACCACCCGGATTCAGCAAACAGAAGCCTGAGATATGGGGTGATGTCGAGGAACTCGTACTCAGGATGCTTCAACCCGACCCGGCACTGCGTCCCGCCGCTGGAGAAATCCTGACGGTAATCGAGAAATTGATCGAGAAGAAGGAAAGGATCGAGGTTGAGCAACCAGGTATCGCACCCAGGCTTTGCTTTGGTGGACGAGAGGAGGAACTTTCTGAACTTGAGAGATCGATCTTTGAAGAAAAGAGGGCCCTGCTCCTTGAAGGGTCCTCAGGAATCGGCAAGACCCGACTTCTGCGTGAGTTTCTATTCCGTGCTTTGATCAAACACCACAACACCTTACTCGTTACGGGCCGCGCAGGCTATCTTTCCCTGACTGAACACCTCGCCGCCGCACTGGGACTTGCACGGGAGCAAACCCATGCCGAGGAAAGGGAACACCGCTACGAAATGATCTTTCAGGCTGCGCGGAAGGCACAACTCGATGCGGTGATGATAGATGCCCCCACTGATTTATCCCCGGATGAGGAGGAGTGTCTTGGTTTTCTGGCCCGCGGTTTTGACGGAAAGATCGGGGTTGTTATCTCACAAGTCCAGCAGCGTATCCATCCTTCCGCTTACAAGATTGAGCTTAAACCCCTCAAGGAGGAAACAATCCTTGAGATGGTCTCGCGAACCTTTGAAGGGCTGCGTGAAAAAAACACCCTTGCAAGCGCTCTGACATCAATAGGGGAGGGAAACCCAAGACGCATGAACGAACTTCTCGAGGTGCTCTACCATGAAGGATGGCTACGTAGAAAGAAACGATGGGTCTACGAATCCCCGGTTGAAGAAAAGAACCTGGCTGAAAAGCTAGCAGAGTGGCTGGGTGCAAGGATAGAGGTGCTCCCCGAGGAATCAAAACTGGTTCTTTCAACGCTGGCAACGGCTGGGGGACCGTTGCCCTCCCCGCTGCTGCAGAGCGCCCTGGGCAAATCCGATACCCCATTGATCCTCTTGAACCTGACTAACGTGGGGCTCGTGCATTCCTTCCCCTACCGGAACGTCCCTCACTATGAACTTAAGAACGATCTTGTGGGGCAATACGCATCAGCCGCACTTGCAGCTAAAGACAAAAAAAACCTGAGTAAGAAACTGGCTGAGGCATTGGAGGATATGTGCAGGGAGATTTGGAACGAGGATCCATCAACTTGGGATAACTCCTATCTTGTTCACCTTGCCTCGCTTTATTTTAAAGCGGGCGTAAGGGTAAAAGCCCGCCGCTATCTGGTTCCTGCCGCCAAGCGTTTGGCCGCCGCCTACGACTTCGACCAGGCACGCGGATTCCTTAAGGATGCCCTGAGTGCTAAACCTGCCAGGAATGAGCGGATGGAAACCCTGCTGGAACTGGGGCGTATAGCTAATATCGAACATAACGCTCAGGAGGCGGAGGAGTTCTACACCCAGGCCTTGCCTCTGGTCGAAGAAAACCTTGAGAGCGAAGCGGATATCCTGCTCCGCATAGGATTGGCATATCAGAGGGTGAAGGATCTCGACCGGGCCCGGGATTTCTTCAACCGCAGTGAAGAATTTCTCAAAGACTCTTCCAGCGCGCTTAAATACCAACTGCTCTCGGCACGCGGATGGAACGCCCTTGAGCGGGGAAAACTGAACCAAGCCCAAACCTTCTTCCAGCAAAGCATGAAGATCGCCTCTTCATCCTACGAGCAACGCAGCGTTCAATACGATCTGGCGTGGACGCTTTTTTTGAAGAGAAATCCTTCCGAGGCACTTAAATACGCACGCACAGCACTTGAACTAAGCGAGACTGAAGATGACAAGAGTGCCATTTGTCGAACGTCGCTTCTTGTGGCCGATGTACTAAATAACCTTGGAAGACTTAAGGAGGCGGAAGACCACGTAGAACGGGCCCTGGGCCTGACCAGGAAGATGGGGTATCCCATCATGACCTCGCGCGTTCTGCACCACAAGGCTCAGTTGTTCTCTAAAGCAGGACGCTACCGCGAAGCGAGGAGCGTAGCGCACCAGGCAATCGAGGTGCTGGGCAAGCTCAAGGACAGATACCAGATCGCGCTGCTCGCTCTGTTCGAGGCCCAGCGATCAATGGATATCGGCGACTGGGAAAGAGCCGAACAAGGGCATCTTGAACTCTGGCAAGCCACGCAGAAAACCTCTTCTTTAAACTCCCTTGCCCCATACGTTCTACAGAGTTGGGCCGAGCTCCATCGACTAAAAGGCAGGCCTCTCCCCGCGAAACGTATGCTTGTAAAGGCAAAGGCATTTGCCTCCTCACGCGGCGATGAATCCGTGCTTCCATGGATAGGAATCACTCATTGTCGGATAAGCCTTGCCGAGGGGGATTACTCCGGGGCCAAAAAACTGCTCAAGGGATGTAAACCCCTCTTGAATAAAAAAGGCGATGTATATGCCGAATTTCACGTCGGGCTGCTTGAAACAGAGATAAGCCTTGGGGAAGGGAAGGATGCAGTAAAATCTGCCTCCGAGTTGATTAAGGGGATAGAGAAAAACGGCTTCGAGAATTTGCGCGGGAAGACACTTCGTCTCCTTGGGCGAGCGTTAATAGCCTCTGACAGGTTCCGGGAGGGACTAGTCAAGCTTCACGAGAGCGCAGAAGTATTAAAGTCCCAGGAGGCGCTCTATGAACAAGGTCTTAGCCTCTATACGATCGCGGAGGCGATGTTTGAAAAAACAGGCTACACAGAGGAATCTATCTCGATATTACAGGAGGCGCAGATAATCTTCGAGCGTATCGGAGCGGCAAGGAATCTTCAGAGGATCAAAAGCTTCCGCGCCGAGCATTTCGCAGACTGGCGGAAGCAAGCCGGGCTCTCGCCCGAATATCTTAAAAGCCTCAAGCGCGTAAGTGAACTGATAAACTACCGGCTTGGGGAGGAAAACTTCATGCTCGATCTTCTCGCTATAGTTCTGGAACTAACCGGAGCAGAACGGGGGATGGTCTTTATGATGGATGAAGACGAGCTCTACTCCGTGGCTTCAAAACGAATGGATACAACAACTACGCACGATGCCCGACGCATCTCCCGTACCGTTATCAGACGCATTCAGCATGGCCTGAAGTCCATCTACACACCTGACGCCACCAAGGACGGACGCTTCAACCGCTCCCAGAGCATCATGTTGAATGATATCCGCTCACTCATGTGTATCCCACTCAGAACGAGCGAGAAGTTGATAGGGACTATCTATCTGGACAGCCGCGAAATAGGCCTCTTTGATGCCGAAAAAACCCTCTACTTCGACGCACTTGGCAACCTTCTGGCGGCGACCATCGATAAATCGACTGAGTTTGCAAGGCTGAGAGAGGAGTTGGTGCTCGCCCGCAAAAGAAAACCCTGGGAAGAGACAGGGATCGTTATAGGCACCTCCCCTGCCATAAGCAAACTCTGCAGCCAGCTTGAGCGGATAGCTCAATCCGATACCAATATCCTTCTTGAGGGAGAAACAGGTACAGGCAAGGGGGTGTTCGCCAACATAATCCATGAACAAAGTCCGCGGCGCAAACGGGAGTTCTGCTCCATAAACTGCGGAATCCTGCCGGAAGGGGTCTTTGAATCCGAACTCTTCGGCCACCGCAAAGGGGCCTATACCGGCGCGACCGAGGACCGTCTGGGGCTTCTGGAGGCGGCAGACGGCTCAACCGTCTTCTTTGACGAAATTACCAACACATCCCTGGCCATGCAAGCCAAGCTCTTAGAGGTAATCGAAGAACGGATAATCCGCCGCCTGGGAGAATCGAAGAAAAGATATGTCAATCTCAGGTTCATCGTCGCAACCAACCGCGACCTCAAAGATGAGGTTCGTGAAGGACGCTTCCGCGACGATCTCTACTTCCGTATAAGCACGGTTACCCTCTCCCTGCCACCTCTACGCGAACGAAGAGAAGACATCCCGGAGTTTATCAACTTCTTCCTTAAAAAGTTCTCAACCGAATTCAACAAGAATGTAACAGAGATAGCGGATGATGTAATGCAAGCCCTCATTACCTACCCCTGGCCAGGCAACATCCGGGAGCTTGCAAACGTAATTGAACGGGCAATCCTGCTGGCTCGCGGCAGGGTTATTACACGAGACCTCCTGGATCAGCGATTCTTCCCGGTGGTGCCACATACCACCAAAACACTGCGCGAGGCCCGCCAAATCGAGGAGAAGGAGCTTATAAGACGCACCCTGTTTGAAACCAGGGGCAACGTAACGCGAACCGCACGACGCCTTGGCATCTCCCGTCAGCACCTCTCACGCCTCCTCAAATGCTACGAGATCCCACGTAAACCAAGATAGGACTGTCGCAATAATGTGACAATCCTGGCCTAACCTTAAGTGACTTGTTAGTTGGTTGTTAGCACAACAAAGATATGCACATGTCACATATATATGACACTTTTGCACCCCCGACACCCTCCCCCTGCCAACCCAATATCTGCAACCCTTTTAAATTCAATAGCTTGCAGAATTGGCCCGGATCTTGCTTGTCTACTTTAACGCAATTGAGCAACCTGCAAAACAAAAGGAGAATAATATGCACAGAACGTGGAAGAAACTGCTCGGGGCGGCACTCTTGACCCTGGCCGTTATAGGAATGATAGTCCCATTGGTGGCGGCTACAACACCTACGCAATTGGATTCACCAACCGGCGAGTCTGGTTATGTAGCGGACCCGGATGACACCTTCGGTACAGGCGGACCTTTTCCTGATCCTCCGTATCCTGATCCCATGCCGCCACCCCCGCCGCAGACTTAGGTAAGTCGCTCGAGTAAAAACACCTGAAATCTTCAAGAGAGGAAAAGATGGCGAGGAGTACTAAACAATACTGGGAGGAAAGAGAGCTCCTTTCGAGCCAAGAGAACCTGATCGGTAATATGATCATAGAGTTCGGATCAAACATGCTGGTACTCAATCATCCGGACGTCAAAGGCCTTCACGTAAAACGTAATCCAAAAACCGATGACGTGATCATAGAACTCTTTGTCTGCCGTGTGAGCAACTCCTTAAGATTCTTGATCCAGGAGGAATACGGGGGACATACCATTCGATTCTTTGAGACCTCGTTGAGGCCACGCATCCCGGCTTCTCTTTCCTGAAAACCTCCAAGGTTAGAATATCGATGAGGCACGGTCCAAAACCGTGCCTCTTTTTATTTCACCCCACAAAAAATACACTAACGTAATATTACTATGAGTTAATCAGTGCTAAAAAAACACTCGACAAGCAAAGTTTTTTTATCGAGACATACGAGAAACGCCCACCCCTGTAGTTTCAGCTTTATCATCGCTGCAACCGGCGCGTCCGGGAAGTGTTCGTAAGCATCCCGTCTTAGAATCACGGAACAAGGAAACGGCGCCGGCCTGAAGTGCGGAGATGATGCCTTCTGCTCAAACCTATCCCCTGTATCTTAAGCTTCATCATCGCCGCTATGAGCGCGTCAGGGAAGTGGTCGTCCTTCTTGACGATGTGGCCCTGAGCATCCCTGCGCCAGGTGCGAAGCTGACGGATAAGGGTAGTATGGCGCTCAGGGATGCGAATCCGTCCCTTCTCAAAGAGATAGGAGAGTATGGAGACCCCCTCTTCTTTGAAACTGACGAACGGCACCCCAAGTGTTTCTGAGGCATCGGCTGATGCACGGCCCCATACCGCAAAGCCTTCATCCCTGAGCCTTGAGTTCTCAAACGGATGCGAGGAATCCGCGTAAACCTCCTTGAGACCGAAGCGCTCCCTGAGTTCCTTTAGACGGCTGACGATCGCGTCAACTCCCTGCCGGTGAAACGCCTCGGTATGAAGCACATAAACATTATCACCCGACAATCCGAGAACGACCACCGCGGTCATGCCCGCGAACCCCCAGTCTATCCCCCCGTAACACCCGCAACACCCGCCCGTAACACGCTCACCCCCAACACACACCCCATAACACACCTCCCACCCTTCGCTCACCCCCTGATCTTTAACGATAGCTCTGTCAATTGCCTGGGGATCGATTACACATCCTGCAGACGCGGGACGCATACCCATCACCTCCACCTCGAACGTCTCCCGGTTCGTATCCCGCCACTCGCCCACTATCTCGTCTATATCTATCCAGCCTTGCGAATCCTTGGCTTTCCCTTTGCAGTATCGCTCCCTGAACTCATTGACAGGACAGCTCTTGCACTCATAAGGACAGGGTTTGGCGACGTCAAAACTGTCCCAACGGTAAAGCTCGTAGCCCTGTGAGGCATGGTCTTCGACGAGTCTCGCGAAGCTTCCGGTGAGTTTGTGATAGGTGGAGAAGCGAAGGATCAGAGCGGGTTCGGCGGTGCGTACCGTATAGCGAGCGGCACGGACAACGTCCTCCTCGGCTTCCGCTTCCTCATCTATGATCAACAGCGCCCCCCGCTTACCGCGGCCCAGGTGAAGTCCGCGGATGGAGCGGGCCGACGCGGTCTTTGCCACGATCCGGTTGCCGTTTATTCCCACAAGCTCCGAACGTCTCAATCGGTCCACCGATTCCTCGGTTTCAGGCAGCTCGAGCCACTCCAGGATGTAGGAGTAGAGTGTAAGCGCCTGGGTTTCCGAGCCGGCCACGATGCCTGCGTCGAAATCCTTAAACAGGAAGAAGGCGGTGGCCAGGATCGCCGCCCCGAAGGTCTTGCCTCCGCCGCGCGGGGCTAAGACTACGGCTTTGCGCGTCTTAAGAGAGCAGAGGTCGGAAAAGAGCCGCTTGAACTCACCGAAGAACCGGACCCCGCGCTCCGCAAAAAAGAGCGCAGGGTCCGTGCGGTAACGCGCAAGGAGGGGTACTCGTGCACGCAGGCGCTCGAGGAAATTCCCGAGCAGGGTCCTTTCACTAGGCACCATTTCGCTTCAGCTCGGCCTCGAGCGCCTTAATAATATCTTCCCTTTTGCGATCAAATTCAGCGCCCAGCACTTGGCGCAACACTCGAAACAGCGGCTCAAGCTCCCTCTCAAGCCGCTCGCGACGCTCTGTTTCCGATAAAGAGATCAGAAAGTTCTCCTCGGTCTTCAGAAGCGCAGGGATGAGTCTAATTGCTCGTTCAAGGCGTTTAATTCGATCATCACTCTCATCCTCGAAACCATCCATCGAGTCCATGTAGGAGCTTCTTAACTCCTCCAGATCGGCGATTGCGTCCTCGCGGAACTCCTTAAGATCAGGAACAGCCGTCTCGTTCATCATGCACATCCTTCAGTACTTCTTGGCGATCGCTGGTGAGCCTTACCAGCTCGCGCAGGGCAAGCTCCCGGTAGAGCGCATAAAGTTCGTCCTCACGAACTATGAGTTTCTGGCATCGTTCGGCTAAATCTCGTTCTCTCATCTTTCGCTCCAGCCGCCAGGCGCGCCACAGGGCAACCACCGCCGCAATCAATAACGCCAGCGGGATGCCGAAGTCGCGCACCAGGCCCAGGACGTTCATCTCATTTCGCCTGCCCCAAAAAACGCAGGATGTCTGAGATGTTGTCGCCCAGCTCGGCCTTCTTTGAAAGCGAATACTTAAGGATCGCGTCGTAGAACTTCCGGTCGTCAGACTGCGTGCTTTTGAGTTCCTCCAGAGCCCTTCTGAGATTCTCGCGCGCCTCTTCCAACGCGTCGCGCAGATCGCTGTTGATGCTGTCGCGGCTGCAGCGCTTGAGCGCCAGGCAGATGGCCTCGTAAGCCTTGGCCACGTCTTCAAGTATCATTTATGTACCTCCGATTCATTGCTTTCCAATTCTCTCCATGATAGGGGACCGCATACCCCGTCAACCACCAGACCCGTTTTGCCCTGAAACTCCAGGAACACCTCTTGCGTTCTCGGTCCCCAGTCGCCGTCTGCGACCAGCCGAGCGTCCACGTGATGGTTAAGGAACTTCTGAACTCTGGCCACCCACGGGTTCTTTATGCCATAGCGGAGGGTCGGACGCCAGCCCGTAACACCCGTCACACCCGCAACACCCGTAACACCCGTAACGCACCTGCCTGAGGTATAAGGCTCCTCAGGCTGTCCGCGTGCCTTCATCCAATTGCCCAGATCGCGAGCACCCCACAACACCAGACCTACGAGCCTGCCCGGATGACGTTCAATCCTTTCAAGAAAGAATCGGTAAGGTTCGCCCTCGTAACCGCCATGAATTGCGATACATCCGGCTGACCACCGGCCGATACTCTCATCCCTTCCTCCGGCGTGAACGTGAATCCCGAACCGACCTTGATACACCCGTTCGGTGATATCCTGGCTGAAATCAGCGTCCCGGTCCCGCCAGACCCTGTCAATTCCCGATGCCGAAACCAGCGCTGGGTGTCCGCGGTGCCTGCCGCGCTTGTATAGATGATGTCCCCACACAAGGTTGGCAGCACCGGCAGGATGCGGGCTGATCTGAGTGTAATATCTTCCCGGTTCGGTGCTCGCCCGCAACGCCCGTACCCGTAACACACCCCGTAACACACCCCGTAACACACCTTTATTTTTTCCCGATTCATCGGCTTCCTTCCAAAAAAGCACGACGCAATCGTTGTACCGGTCGGGTGTGTTCGCATTGATGCCAACGAGACCCTCCAGTTCTCCCAAAGGCTCTGCACCCTCAAGGCATAGGATGTTTACTGCATCCTGCCCGGTCTGGACAGGATAGCCCAGGGACGAGCAGAACTCGCAGGCGAGTTCGTAGGTTAATTGCAGCTTAGTAATACTGACCTCCTTCCGTCTCCGGTCCTTCGAGTTCCCTGCGCAGCCACGCAGTGGATGCGTAGGGTGAAATCTCATGTTTAGATTATGAGGTAGTCTGTGAAGAACACAATAGAAACCTGAAGACTTTAAGCCCCAGGCAGATACTTCGTCTCTGCTTGGGGACCCCCCAGATCAGCACCCCACACGATCGCTTCGCGCTCGCGCGGGAACCCCGGATAACAACAACCCCTCCCTTGACGGCATACCGTGCCCCTACAAACTTTGCAACAAAAGGAGCATTCAATCCGCTTGACAAAAAGCCGGTGGTGATTAGAGTTTATTGTGGCAAAAGGAGTCTTTCATCCGAGGCTATGGGGTGTATTTTTCATGCTCGCGTTCTCCGCCGGCACAGTACACGGCTTCTGTGACGCAAGCCTGATGCGCCCGCCGGTTGAGCCGCCAAGGATCGAAACTTTGCTTGATTCCATGCTTGTCTTAGGCGATCCAGGTCGAGGTCTTACGAGATTCGTAGAGGATTCGGCAAACACATCCGAGGAACGCCTTCACGCCGCCACATTGCTTGCCTCCTATCACAACCGGAAAGAGGAACCGGCAAGGGCGCTCCTGGCGCTTTTCTACATCCGAAGGGAGACGGGCGAGGATTGGTCGCCCGAGCAGTCGCTTATCGCCGCCGAGGCTTATGCAAGATTAGGTCATCGGGATTGGAGTGAGGCTTCACTTGATCGAATCCCCTACACCCATTCCCTGACCGAGGTGGCTCAGGTGTTACGGGTCTACGGGGCTTTTGAGAAGATGAAGGACCCGGATTCTCTTGTTGAGATACGCTCCCGCTTCGAGCGTCAGCTTGAGCGATGCTCGGATCCCATGGCTTTAATGCTCTCCCTGCACGGCCTCGGGCTTTGTTATATCGCCAAGGGCACGGCAGCGGCTTACGATACCGCAGCCGCCCTCTTGAGCCTCGCGATGGACGATACTGCAGCTGCATACCTGAGCTTCGCAACCAAAGGGTACCGCAAGTACTCGCAGGAAATTCCGCTTGTCAAACGCCTCTTACCCTACAGTCTGTACTGGTCAGGCAGGGCCGCCACCAGAAGCGGCAACGGGTGGATTGCACTGCAGGCGTATGAGGAGATCCTTAACAAGTATCCGGAGGCTATCTTCTGGGATGAGGCCGTGGTGCAGTACGGGGCGCTTCAGCTCAAAAGGCACCTCACAGACTCGGTGAGGTTTGCGGCGAATCTATTGCTTAAGCGTAGCAGGGAGCCGTATAAGCTCCTGCAGGCGCGGCTTCTTCTGGCATCTGCGATGGCGTATGAGGCCGAATACGACTCCGCAGCGGCGGCGTTTGCCTCGCTTGCAAGGTCAATAGAGATAGGTGATACCCTGCGCGTGCTCTCCCGTGCGGGCATGACCGCCTCGCTCCTGCGCTATTCGGAATCAATCGAAGATCCCGATAGCATCGCCGTCCGTCTTGCCGAGCTCGATCTCTCAGGCTACAACCCCCTGGCCATACCCCAGATCAACTCGGAGATTGCGGAGCGTTTCCTGATTCAGCGCCGGATAGATGAAGCGGAGAGCTTCTTTGCGCGCACCCTGCGCTACTACCCTAATCCGGGGACCGAGACGCGCGCCAGGCTTGCTCTTGCATACATATCCCTTGCCAAAGGGGAATATACGAGCTCTATAGCCAACTACGAGAAGGTGTTGGAGCTTGTTGACCGCTACGGGTTCTCCTTCGACGGCCTGGCTGACGTTCAGCTGAGTCTGGGGCTGGCGTATCTTCAGCGCTCGCGATCTGAGGATGGGAATGGGCTTGCCGATCTGCGTCGGGCGCGCTCAAGCTTTCGTGAAGCCCTTGCGCTCGACCCCAAAGGCGAGACCGGCGACGCGGCCCGCAGGCAGTTGGAAAATATAGACTAATACATCCTCCGTTTAAGAAACTCGACTGTTTAGCGCAAAATCCTGCTTTTTCATGTAGCACTTGACAAGGATACTTTTTGCACTATAATATACACAGTGTGGGGAGCGGAAGCCTCCAATAAGGTGGTGAGCCCTCCTTGAAATGTTTAAAATCGCGAGGAGGATGCGATGAAAAAAACAATCCCTCTCATAGCCATTGCGGTGGCAATGGCACTGCCCCTAACAATCTCAGCTCAGACGCCTGACTACTACGGTTTCGAAAATCCTGACAAAACGGTTCTGATGGAATGGGTAGAAGACGCAATCAATAATAACAATATCCCGTTTACCTCTACGGGCGAGAAGGATGCTTTCCTGGCCTTAATAGATACCCTCTACGCTAAGCGTGATAACAGAGATTGGAGTGGCTGCGCAACTGTAGCCGGGTATCTGGAAACAGCAACGGCAGCTATCTTTGGAGACGACATCAGCTCGTTGGTGGAAGACTGCTGCCAGGTCACCGCAGATGCCTATGACGATCCTTACCACAGTATGATCATGACACCAACAGTTAAGACATCTATCCAAGATGGGTTGAACGATGGTAACTCAACACTTACAAGTGTTGAAGGGACACTTACACATCATGCTAAGAAAACGACCGAATATCCCGATGGCACAATAGTGACAGAAGAAGCTTGTACATTGAGTCTCGTGGTTAAAGTCTAGGGATAAACCGTATACAGCTCAGGGAGAGTCTAATCTCCCTGAGCTGTATACGTCTAAAGTAAGGAGAAGTCAATGAACCAGACGTGGAAAGGAAAAGTAAAGGGTTGGGGAATAGCCCTATTCTTGGCTGTTATCAACACTGCCGCAGGACGCTCGATTTCCCCTGCTTCACCAACTGTTGATGTTAAGGACATGCTTAAAACGATAAATATGTTGTCTAAGTTGGTAATAGGAGATAGCGGCCTTGTAAGCAGTATGCCCATAAGTCCTTACGACAGTCTACCCCTATGGTTTCGACTCTCCGACAGCCTCGGTCAGCCTGTGGAAGGGTTAGCATGCACCCTAAGCGTAGGGCGAAAGAAGCTTGTAAGGTTCTCTGACGATTTTGGTGAGGTGCTTTTCTGGGTTCCACCGCCTAAGTTTTTTTCACGGGTTTTGCTTACGGCGTATCCTGATCGTACAGTTGAACTTAAGACTAAACTCACCACAGCGTCCATTACAAACCCGGGCGAGGGCTTTGAGACCGGTGAAGGGTTACTTGAGTTGAAGGATGACGGGATCAAGGTTCTTTACACTAATGAATACGAAACGAAAGGCCGCGAGATGATGGCCGCCCTGAAGCAAGAAAAACAAATCATTTGCGACTTGACTGGAATGCAATTGAACCTTTTAAAGGTAATTATAACCACCAATAACTACAGGTGGTGCCTTGGAGGTTGGGCAGTTTCTCCGGCTAGCAGGGCAGAATTCGACCGCGATAAATTTGAAACACTCCCACATGAGTGGGTAGAAAACTCTCTTTCGGACTATTACGGTGTGTATACTGACCCCAGAACACGATGGATTGGAGATGGGTTGGCCAACTATATTGCGTTTGAGATTAGCAAACGGCTTTTCCCCGAGATGACTAGGTTTTCTCGTGTTGAATATAAGGATTCCGGTGAGGTTTACGACCTTCGAACCTGGAGTCAAGGAACATCGAGAAAATTCGCAGGAGGTGGATCGGTGGGCTATAAAGGTTACGACCTTGCACCTTTTTTCTGGGCAAAGGTTGTGGAAAAATCAGGGGATTCCTTGATTATCGCTAAGTTCCTTGAGGAATTCAGGCAGGCCGAAGATAAAAGCCAAAAAAACGCCATCGCTATCCTCGAATACCTCAGTGGACTGGACATAGATAAGGAACTGGTTATTACAGGCAAGGAATATTTAGAGAATGTCAACAAGTATTGGCTGGTTGTTATCCCTAAGGCCGGAATGAATTATATTTCCGGACGGACATTCGTAATGGGAGATAGTTCAGACAGGAACTGTTCTCCAGTTCGCAGAGTTAACGTTGACCCGTTCCATCTCGATCGCTATGAGGTAACCAACGAACAGTTCTGTGGGTTCCTTAATGCAATGGGCAATCAGAAGGAGGGCGGCTCGTACTGGTTTGATGAATGGTTTTATTCTGACATCATACATGAAGGAGATTCGTTCCGAGTCAAAACCGGTCGTGAGAGTTATCCTGTAAGCCAGGTAAGCTGGTATGGCGCTCGAGCCTACGCAAAATGGGCTGACAAGCGGCTCCCAACCGAGGCGGAGTGGGAGTTTGCCGCAAGCAATAACGGCACTACCCTCTACCCTTGGGGCAACGAGTGGCACGACGACTACTGCAACTGGGATGAAGGAGGCGAGCTTGACGGCTACGAGTTTGTCGCTCCTGTGGGTTCGTTTGAGCAGGGTAAGAATCACTACGAGTGTTATGACATGCTAGGCAATGTGTTTGAATGGGTTCAGGACTGGTATGCACCCTATGACCCGGCTGACACCATCAATCCCCAAGGGCCTACGGATGGTGAGGACAAAGTCCATCGGGGCGGTTGTTATAAGTATTCAAAGGACTGGCAGAACCGCTACGCCCGGATCGGAGGACGGCCTTCGGCCTGCTATCCCTGCGTGGGCTTTCGCTGCGCTGCGGATGTGCCTTCGGCTTGCTCGCGATGACGGGAAACTCTCTGAAGTCCTCATGCGATCTTTTGCAGAAGGGCAAAAGATCGCAACCAGAAAATGAAAAGCCAGCCTGAAGGCTGGCTTGCCTGTTTCTTTCTCCGATCCCCTCTCGTAAGAGAAAAGGAGCATATCGTTCGGGGTGATTGTTTTATTCTCCGATCCTTTCTCCGCAGGAGAAAGGGAGGATATAAGGAACGGGCCGCGGTCGCGGCCCGCTGTAAAGGCGTCTTTGGTCAAACATCCCAAAACCAAAGGAGGTTTGGTGGCTTTAGCGTGTCGAACTATTTACTAGCATCTACCGTGCCAGGTGCTGCTTTCAAAATCATCCCGCGTATTATCGAAACTTGTTCTAAGTAACCCCAACCTCGGATTGACGCTTTGTGCAACCCGCTTGCACGAAAGGGAAACCCTGCCCTGTGTGAAGCATTATGCTCGGAGTATCAGGGAATCCGCCGTGGGGTCAAAAAAGGTATTGACACATCACGTTTGGCGACTAAGCTTGGCCTATGACTCGGCTTAAGGTTCTTGTCGTGAGCGTCATGTCGGTGGCAGTCGCCTTTGCGTACCCTGCAGGCGGTTGGGGCGGCTTAGGTGTTACCGGCATGATGGTTGACGTGGAAGGTCTGAACGACAGCCTGAGAACGATCAACCACGAGATACTGGGCGGCAGCCAGACTATCGAGTTCACCTTATTCACCTCACCATTTCTGCTGATCGGCGGTCAGGGCGGTGGTGAGATCGGTCTTTTCTCGCTTGGTGCCTGGGGCGGCGGGCTTTTTAAGACAGCAAAGGCGGACGCGCTGGAGGCATCGCTCGGTTACGCCGCGGGATCGGTTGAGCTGGGTATACACCTCAAGCCAATAAAATGGTTTTGGATCAGACCGTGCCTTGATGCGGGGGGAGCTTTATTTGCGCTGGAACTTGCTGAGATCGGAGGCGGCAAGTCCGGGGATACCCTCGAAGAGCCCTACCTGTTCTCTTTAAGAGGCTGGCAAGTAAATGCAGGCGCGGGACTTGCACTTCAGTTCAACGTTCCCTTATGCAAAAGGAGTCTGGTTGGTTTGATGATCCAGACAGGCTACCTGTACCCTTTGTACATGTCTTGGCGCGATCAGGACGGTCTAAACATAAATCCAATCGAAGGGTTCGGTATGCACGGTCTCTATCTGAGAGCAGGGATAAACTTCGCCGCCCGGGGCGAGTGATGCCGAACCATAGGGTCTGCGAGAAAATCCTTACCTGCAACGCCGGCAAAACCTTACGGTCAGGCCTGAAAATCAGGTGATACAAAAACCATAAACGACAAATTACCGCTCTTTCAAAAAGCCAGATTACCTCTTGACAAACTTTTCACCATCAGTATCATGTTTATCTAAAACAAAGGAGAAGTCATGAGAAGAAAAATGACAAAGGACTTTAGCGGACGTTTTCTCGTTCGTATCCCGGTGTCTCTACACCGCACCCTTGCAGAACAGGCGATTGCGGATCGCATCAGCCTGAATCAGTACGTTCTCTTTCAGCTTGCTCGTGGGGCGAGTCTGCGCGAGTTTGAGCGTTTCCTGAAGAGCATGAAGGATACCACCATTGAGGAGTTGGATGATCTTATCGAGTCGGATCGTTTGGCTGATACCCCTCGTGCCAAGCTGCGTCTCATGGACCTGGTTATGAAGGACGCCAGGATGGAGAAGCCTGCTGGCAAGCTGCACCTTGACGGTGAGCTGTTTGTTAACGTTGATGAGCAGCAGGAGCTGCTGGAGGTTGACGGGAAGCAGGTAAGGATGAAGACCGACTATGTTGCCGTTATCAAGAGCAAGGAAACTGACGAGCAAATCCGCTTCAGCGCGACATTTCACTCAATGTACCAGTCCATGCGTCCGCTTTCCAAGGAACTCGCCAAGACACTCGAGAAGCTTCGCCTTTCCATCTACCCCAGCCGTGTATTCCGTGAGCTTCTGGACAGGCTTATCACCAACCTTGATCTTAATGTCAGGATTGGTTAATACGTCGGAAACTCTAAAAGCCGGGTGCCGCCCGGCTTTTTTTTATTCCCCTCCAGGGAGCACCGATTGGAACTTAACGCCCTCTAAATCAATGTTGGAATGATGGGGGTTTCGTTAACCCTTCGGCTCCTGTCCGAGCTTTTCCGCCACCGAGCGTATCTTTCCCTCAATTCGATTCACGGCACCGGCCCGGTCGTCTACCCCGATCACGATATACACGCGGTTCGAGTGCCTGCGCATAGCGTCTCTGCATTCCTTGATAACCGAAAACACCTCGTCCCATTCACCCTCGATCGAGGTGGACATAGGCCCAAGCTTGTAGGACAATCCTGAAGCGTCTACTATCCTTATCGCCTCGGCAACGTAGCCCGAAAGGCTCTCGCCCTTATCGGTCGGGAAGATGGTAAACTGTACAAGCATGGCTCTCCTTTCGGCTTAAGGATAGACCCGTAACTAAGGATGTCAAGCCGGTCGAATTCTTTATCCACAGATTTCGCAGATGAACGCAGATTATCTAATGGGGTGCAATGATCGCGGTCAGCCGTAAGCTGTGAACCGCCAAAAGGAGCAGGAATCGTTGACAAATCAGCTTCGAGAAGGTAAACTTCGCGCTTATGCGTTCCGAAAAACCCGCCGGTGTGGGACTGCGTTCTTTCAAGACGCTCGCTCCTTACGTGAAACCGCACCTCTGGAAGATAGTGGGCGGCACTATCTTTTTGATTCTTATAGACATCGCCCAGATCATCATGCCCCGGTTGATCGGCGCCTCACTGGACAGCATCCTTATCGAGGGCAAGGGACTGAGCTTCATCCTAATCATGGTAGGTGGCATCCTGGGACTGGGCGCGCTTATTGCACTGGGCCGTCACTTCTGGCGCCGCTGGCTATCGGGCACCGGCATCCGGGTAATCACCGACCTACGTAATGACCTTGTAAATCACCTTCAGAAGCTCTCCTTCGCCTTCCACGACAAACAGCAGGTGGGAGATCTCATGGCTCATGCCACCAACGATATTCAGCAGGTACAACAGGCCATCACCATTGGATTTGTCATCGCGGTGGACATCATCTTCATGGGGATATTCAACATAATCGCCATGATGACCTTGCATGCTCCGGTAACTGTTTACTTAACCCTTTATACCATGATCCCGCTTGCCGTTCTCGTAGTCATCGTCGTCCAGTTCGGCCGGCTGGTGCGCTCCCGGTGGAAGGCGGAACGCGAGGCGTTTTCTTCAATGACCGCCCGGGTTGCCGAGAATCTGGCCGGAATCCGGGTGGTGAAGGCCTACGTTCAGGAGGAAGGTGAAACCGAGGTATTCCGGGGGGTCAGTAAGAACTATGTTCGCAAGGTTATAGATGTTGTAAAGCTGTTGGGGCTGTTCTTCCCCCTCATCATGCTCCTGTCCAACGTGGCGCTCTTTCTGGTGTTCCTCATAGGAGGGAGATACGTCATCGTCGCCGACATGTCGGTGGGCAACTTCGTAGCCTTCCAGGTTTACCTGGGAATGCTTATCTGGCCGATTATTTCCATCGTGTGGCTGATGAACAGGGTCCAGAGCGGCGCCGCCTCCATGGGACGCATCAACAAACTGCTGGAAACCGAGCCGGAGATTACCGATGACGAGGATACCTTGCCTCTCACCGAGATAGAAGGCAGGTTTGAATTCAAAAACCTCACGTTTGCCTATGAAGGAGTGGAACATCCCGCGCTTAACAAGATAAACCTTGAGATTCATCCGGGTAAGATCACGGGGATCATCGGCACCCTGGGCTCGGGTAAGTCGACCTTAATCTCCCTTATCCAGCGATTGTACGAAGCCCCTCAGGGAACCATCACCGTGGACGGCCATGACATTCGCCGTATCCCCATCAAGGTTCTCAGAGGGGCTATCGGCATGGTGCCTCAGGACAGTTTCCTGTTCTCAAAGACGGTTGCCGAGAATATCGCCTTCGGTTTACAGCGGGAATACTCTCAGGAAGAGGTGGAGAAGGCGACAAAGATCGCCGGTATCCACGAAGAGATACTCGAGTTCCCTCAAGGCTACGATACCATACTGGGCGAGCGGGGGGTAACGGTATCCGGTGGGCAGAAGCAAAGACTAACTATCGCCCGGGCAATACTTGCCGACCCCAGGATACTTATACTTGACGACTCGCTCTCAGCCGTGGACGCTGATAAGGAAATCGAGATCCTCACCGCACTCAAGGAAATAATGCGCGAGCGTGCGGTGATCATCATCTCCGCCCGACCGCGCAGCCTGGCGTTCGCCGACGAGATACTGGTCATGGATGAAGGACACATCACCGAGCGCGGCACCCACGAGGAGCTTGTAAAAAAAGACGGGCTCTATGCGCTGTTCGTAAAGCTGCAGGGGGTTAAATAGTGTTCACCCACGAAGAAGAAAAACTGGGCAAGATATACGACTCCCGCATAGTGGGCCGGCTTATGAGATACCTGAAGCGGGACTGGTGGATGCTCGCGGTGGCCGTCGTGATGGGTCTCATAATCGCCATGGCCGAGATACTCCTTCCTACCATCACCCAACGAGCTATCGACCGGGATATATTCCCGGTATACCGGTTACTGGTACTTTCTCCAGAGGAAGCGCAGCCCCATAAAGAAAACCTCTATCCGGTCAAAGACTCCCTTTACGCGGTGCTTCAGGCATATCTTCTCAAACTCCCCCGGGACCGGACGCGCAACGCCGAGCGGGGCGAGTACTACCTTTTTGACAAAGCCCTGGCCGAGAAAGAGCTTGATCCTGAGGTTGTTTCCGCCTATCCTACTGTGGGTAAAGACAAACTGCTGGTGCCTTACAAGGATCTTCCGGAGAAGGAAAACAAGACGAGGAAGTTCCCGAAGGCAGCCCTTTTGATTCTGCGCAACGCCAACTGGCAGGGACTGGTGAGCTTCGCCATATTCTTCATAATCTTAGGGGTTATCCGCTTTATTGCCAGCTTCGCCCAGGTTCTTCTTACCGCCTTTGCCGGACAGCGTTCCATGCACCGGTTACGTATGCACATATTCTCCCATATCCAGCGTCTTCCAGTGCAGTACTTCGATCGCAATCCGGTAGGGCGTCTGGTAACCCGTGCTACCAACGATGTAGGAGTACTCTCCCAGTTCTTCACCGACGTGGTCACCAGTTTCTTCTACGACGGCTTTATCCTGTTGGGTCTGCTGATCTATTTGCCCATCTACAACTGGCGTCTGGCCCTGGTTACCTTCGCCGTCCTCCCTCCTTTGCTCGCCATAACCATCATCTTCCGACGCAAGCTGCGCGACGCGTTCCGCAAGATCAGGGTGCGCCTGGCCCGCATCAACGCCTTCCTCGCCGAGCACTTTGCCGGAATCAAGATTGTGCAGATCTTCCGCCAGGAGCGCAAACGCCTCGCCGAATTCCACGACATAAACGAAAGCTACTTCGAGGCGCGGTTCTCTCAGATGATCCTGTTTTCCATCTTCCGCCCACTGATCGACTTCCTCCTGATGACCACCATGGCCGCTATCCTGTGGTTCGGGGCGGGCTGGGTAATCTCAGGCGTCCTCACCGTCGGCTTCCTCGCCGCCTTCCTGCGATACGCAGAGAAATTCTTTGAGCCCATCCGCGACCTGTCCGAGAAGTTCCAGCTTCTGCAGCAGGCCATGGCCTCCGGCGAACGCATCTTCATGTTGCTGGACGAGAAACAAGAGAATTACAAAGGAAAAGTTAGGGGAAGAAAGATGCGAGGAGAGATTGAGTTCCGCGGCGTCTGGTTTGCCTACAACGACGACGACTGGGTGTTAAAAGACATAAACTTCAAGATCAAGCCCGGGGAAAGGGTGGCGATCGTGGGGGCCACCGGGGCCGGCAAGACATCTGTTATCAACACCCTGTGCCGGTTCTACGAGATTCAGAAGGGAAAGATCCTGGTTGACGGGATAAATGCAAGGCGGTTGGACAAAAAAGACCTTCGGTCCAGGGTGGGAATCGTGATGCAGGACGTGTTCCTGTTCCTTGGTGACATCGAGACCAACATCAGACTGCGCTCCGAGATGCCGCACCAGCGGGTCAAGGCCGCGGCCGAGATTACCAACGCCGATAAGTTCATCTCCAGGCTGCCCCAGCAATACAAGGCCCAGGTGCAGGAACGCGGGGTCAATCTCTCGGCAGGAGAGCGTCAGCTCATCGCCTTCGCCCGCGCCCTGGCTTTCGACCCGGCAATCCTGGTCTTAGACGAAGCCACATCGTCTGTGGACACAAAGACCGAAGCCTTAATACAGGACGCGATCCACAAACTGCTTGAGGGACGTACCTCGTTAATAATCGCGCACCGGCTATCAACCGTAATGGACGCAGACCGCATCATCGTCCTCGACCACGGGCGCATCGTGGAAGAGGGCACACATGAGGAGCTCATGGCCAGTAAAGGCACCTACTACGGCCTGTACAAGCTCCAGTTCGAGCACAAAATTTAGCACCCCAACGAGAAATCGAAGATTTCTCGTTGGGGACCCCGAATGTACACCCCACAAAGATACTTCGTCTCTTTGCGGGGACCCCGAATAAAAACAGGAAAATGCCATTTGACTTAACTCCCCAGTAAGGTTATTATTCCAGAATGAAGGACAGCTGGCAGGAAACGTTTGGGAACCTGTTGCCGCAGGTCGAGCGACCGATAAGGTACACCGATTCCGAACTCAATGCGGTCAAGCACCGCGAGGATGCAAGGGTAAAGATTGCCCTCGTGTTCCCGGATACCTACGAGATCGGGATGTCTGGCTACGGGCTGCGGGTGCTGTATCACATCGTCAACCGTATACCAGGGGCACGGGCCGAGCGCGCGTTCATGCCCTGGATGGATATGCTTGTCCGGATGAAGGAGCACTCCATCCCTCTCGCCAGCCTTGAGACCCGCACCCCGCTTTGTGAGTTCGACATGGTGGGAATAACCCTGCAGAGTGAGCTGGGTTATACGAACGCGCTTGGAATCCTTGAGCTTGCAGGAATACCGATGCGGTCGAAAGACCGTAAGGAGAGCGATCCATTGGTTGTCGCAGGCGGCCCTTGCACGCTCAACCCGTTGCCTGTCTCAGTGTTCTTCGATGCCTTCTGCATAGGAGATGGAGAGGACGCGATAAGGGAGATAACGTCGGTGCTGCTTGAAGCCAAGGATCGCAAGGAGCGAATTTCAGGTCTTTCCGAGATCGAGGGCCTATGGGTGCCTCGTATCCACGGCCGCTCAAAGCGGATAAAAAAACGCACGGTCAGCGAGCTTCGCATCAAAGATACACCAGTAGAACAGATTGTCCCAGTATGCGATGTGGAGCATGACAGACTGGTTGTTGAGATAGGCCGCGGATGCCTGCGCGGCTGCCGGTTCTGCCAGGCCGGTTTCTCGAACCGCCCCGCAAGATACCGTTCGATACAGGACATCCTCTACCTTGCAGAAAAAGGCCTTGCAGCAACCGGATGGGAGGAGCTATCCCTTCTCTCGTTCGCCGTATCGGACTACCCCCGGCTTGACGAACTGCTTGCAAGACTCAACTCAAAGCTGAGGCCCACCAGAACGGCTATATCCCTTCCCAGCTTCCGGGGCGAGGCGTTCAACGAACGGATCGGTCAAAGGCTTGCCGAGATAAAGAGAACCGGCCTTACCTTCGCGCCTGAAACCGCATCACCCAGGCTTAAGCGGGTCATAAACAAAAACGTTTCCAACTCCGAGATAATCGAGACTGCCCGGATCGCGGCCAGACTTGGATGGCGCCGGGTAAAACTCTACTTTATGGCAGGCCTGCCCGGCGAGACCACCGAGGACGTGGATATGAACATTGAGTTCATCCGGGAGATTGCGCGATCCGCAAACGGTCTGGCCGTCAACGTACATACCTCAGCGTTCGTTCCCAAACCCAATACACCGTTCCAGTGGACGGGGTTCGATGAGCTTCCGGTGCTTGCCGAGAAGATCGCCCGCCTGCGGGAGGAGACTCGGATGCGCCGTGTAAAGGTCAAGTGGGCGCGTCCGGAGGCGAGTTTTATAGAGGCGGTACTCGCCCGCGGGGACGAACGACTGGCAGACGTACTGGAAGGAGTCCTCCAGCGGGGAGGTTACTTCCAGGAATGGAGCGAGCATTTCAAACCACAAAGATGGGAGCAAAGCTTCACCGAGCACGGGGTAGATCCGTATCGCTACGCCGGTCCAAGGCAGTTGGAAGACGAACTGCCCTGGGGGTTCATTGATACCGGTATCCGCAAGGAGTTCCTCGAGGATGAGTACCATAAGGCGCGTTCGGCTCAGACCCAGCCCGATTGCCTGACCGGACCTTGTTATGCCTGCGGGGCTGGGTGCGAATCCGCCCCGTCTGAGGCAAACGCCGGTGCTCACAAGTCCTCGGATGCCATGGAAAAACATGACACTGAACCTTTACGACTTACCCGTAACACCATCAACACCCGTAACACCCGTACCCCTTCGGGGCATTCTCATAATTATTCGGAGCTTACGCTCCGCTCACAAGGAGATAACACCCGTAACACCCGTAACACCATCAATACCCGTGTCCATACCCGTGATAAAACTGAACTCCGTTACAGACTCAAGTTCACGGTCGGCGAAGCCTTACGGTACGCAAGTCATCTGAATCTGGTGCGGCTAATCTACCGTCTGCTGCGGCGCTCGGGATTGCCCGTCGAGTACACCCAAGGCTTCTCCCCTCATCCGCGCGTCCGGTTCAGCTTTCCAAAACCCGTAGGGGTAACCAGCAGGGGCGAGTACGTCGACGTCAACCTGACTGCACCGCCCCAGGGGAATCTCGACGAACTCCTTGCACCTCATATGCCTGAAGGATTAGCTCTCGCTGGATACCGTCTGCTTCCTGCGGCAGCACCTGCCGTCACCAAGGCCGCAGAGATACTGCACTACGAGGTCATCGGCTCGCCCGAGGTAGAAGCAGAAGAGCTAACCAAACGCGCACTCGCGAATGCCGACATACATCACGTCAATGCCGCAAACGGACGTTTGAGCCTCTTGCTTGACAACGCTCAGCGGGCCAAGTTGTGGAATACGCTCGCTCGCCTTTACAACATAACAGATAACGAGGCGCGCGCCCTATCTGTCGAGAGAATCGACGCATACATAAAGAGAGGCGTTCGTCTTTTGACACCCCTTGAGGAGAGTTACCAATGAAGAAAGAGATACTTATCAACGTGGGGCGATTCGAGACCCGCACCGCGGTGCTCGATAACGGGAAACTTATCGAGTTTTACTCCGAGCGACTGGAACACAAGAACCTGGTGGGCAGGATATACAAAGGAAGGGTGGAGAACGTAGTCCCTGGTCTGGCTGGAGCGTTCGTCAACATAGGGCTTTCAAAGAACGGTTTCCTGCCTCTTGCCGACATCCCGGACAAGACACTCTCACAGATGTACGACTCGGAGGTAGAAGAAGCGGAGGCAGACAAGCTAAAGGAAGCTCGCAGGCTCGACCTGAAGCCCAACCAGGAGATACTTGTACAGGTGGTCAAGGAGCCATTGGGGAAGAAGGGCGCGCGGCTTTCATCATACATCTTCCTGCCCGGGCGCTACCTGGTGCTTACGCCTTCCATCAATCACATCGGGGTCTCAAGACGCATAAGGGACAGAAGTGAACGCTCTCGCCTGCGTTCTGTGGCCTCAAAGCTCAAAAAGGACAAGATGGGACTGATCGTTCGTACCGCGACCGAGAAAGTCCCGGAGTCGGACATAAAGCTTGACTTCGAAAGCCTCATGGAGATGTGGAACTCTGTCTCAAAGCTGGCGTCTCAAGAAAAAGCCCCGGCATTGGTCTACGAGGAACCTCTTGTATCCCTGAAGCTGGTGCGGGATCAGTTCACCCGCGGGGTATCATCGGTGATCGTCGATTCGAGGGTGGAGTACGAAAACGTTCTGCGTTACCTGCGAAGAAACGCTCCAAAACTACGCTCCCGTGTGAGACTTTACGATGGAAAAGAACCTGTCTTCGAGCGCTACGGTGTAGAAGACGAATTGAGGGGTGTATTCGAGCGCAAGATCTGGCTGAAAAGCGGCGGGTTTATCACCATAGATCACACCGAGGCGCTGGTGGCCATAGACGTGAATACCGGCCGCTTCTCAGCAGAGGAGCAGCCGGAGAAGCTCATCTTCCAGACCAACATGGAGGCGGCCCGGGAGATTGCCATTCAGATACGCCTGCGCGACCTCTCCGGGCTGCTCGTTATAGACTTCATCGACATGCACGGCAAGGAGAACATGTCGATGGTCCTCAAGGAACTCAAGAAATATCTGCGCGAGGACAAGGCTCACACCGACTTTTCTGGCTTCAGCCGATTCGGACTGATTGAGATAACCCGCGAGCGCAAGAGACCCGGCCTTTTCGTGCACCTGACCGAGGAGTGCTCGGTCTGTCACGGCCTGGGCAGGATACCCTCAAAAGACTACATGCTCTCGGAGATCGAAAGGGTTCTGCAGCAGCGTGCCGATCTTTTTGCCGGGCACACGGTACTCATCAAAGCCGAGCCGCACATCGCGGACTTCCTGTCTGTACAGCGTTTTGAGGAGCTTGCCGACTGGGCCCGCACCTACAACATAGCCATAGAGATTAAGGCCGACATCTATTTACGGCCAGGGGAGTACACCGTTATACTGAGCGACACGAACGACGTGCTTTACAAACGAGAGGCCAGCCCGGTGAGCGGTAGCGGCTGAGCCAGATACGGATCTGAGCCGTATGAAAGAATCGGCCGTCGAATGGAAGAAAAATCTATGGGTAATACCCGGTCTATGGCTGACCGGAGCCCTGACCTTCCTGCCCCTGCTCGGAAACCGCTTCATAGCAGACGACTTCACCGCACTCTCAATATTTCGAGCATACAGATCCAAGCCCTTCTTCCAAACCGTCCTATACGGCGGCAACGACTTCTTCAGGCCATTGAACATGGCGTTCATCATGGCAAGGGGCGCTTTGTTCGGCGATGCCCCTTTACCCTACGTGATCGCCAATATCATCCTGCATCTTGTAAATACCACACTGGTCTTCCTGATTGCAAGGAGGGTTTTTAAAAGAACGCTTGCCGCCGCAGCAGCAGGATTCCTTTTCCTTTTTGCCTTCAGCCACTACGAGGCGATAACATGGGTATCATCCTCGGTTACGCTGTTCGTGACCCTATTCATGCTCATCTCGATCTACGGTCACGTGCGCTTCCGCGAGAAAGGCGGGATAGGCTGGCTGATCATGACTGTCGTCGGATTCATCGCGGCCTTTCTGACCAAGGAGACCGCTGTCTCGCTGCCCTTCATTCTGCTTGCCTGCGACCTGATCCTGGTGAAGAAGGAGAAAAGGTGCAAGGCGTTCTTCTATCCATACGCGATCTATGGAGTGCTTCTCGCGGCCTACCTTGCGATCCAGACCGGCTGGGCGATGCGATTTATGGGAACTGATTCCATCTACAAGGCGGGCTGGCACGTATTGACCAACGCAGCGGACTACTGGGTGTGGCTGTGGATGCCCAACCCGCGCCATCCCTACGTGGCCGGGGTGCTCTCGGTTCTGCCCAAAGGGCTGCTGGCAGCCTACTGGATTCTGACCGGTGCGGCGGCGCTGATGCTTCCTTTGATCGTTGTGCTGGCCGCCTTGAAGAAGCTCTCCCGTCCCATGCTGTGGAGCTTCATTTGTTCGATACTTGCCCTTCTCGTTTTCCTCCCCTTTACCATCAAGATTTCAGCCCGATACGCATACCTGCCCTCGGTGTTCATCGCTTTGTTTGCCGGGGTGCTGTTCAGTCGGGTCTACTTCTATCTCAGGGAGAAGGGGAGGAGGGGGAGGAGGGGGAGGAGGGTCTGGCAGGGGATACTGGTTGCGATCGGCTCAATCTACCTCCTCGGAAACGTTGCAGGACTCCTTTTGATCGAGCGCGAGTTCGTAAAGGTCAGCACGACCACGGAACGGCTGGCATTACAAGTCGGCGAACTGGTTGAACTTACCGATGAGGACGTTGTATTCATCGAGGGCCTGCCCGCGCACGTGCACCTGCGCGAGGCGGTGCAGTACTATCACAACCCTACGGTTCACGTTCACGCGGATAACGACGCCTACCGCGGCACGCCGAAGACGATTGAAGATACCCGTCGCCTATACGAGGGCCGCGGCAGGACGCTCTACTACATGAAAGTGGAGGAAGGCAAGCTGGCGCTGGTATCCAGCGAGTAACGACCGCTTTTCTGGAAGTGAGATTGCTTCGCGGTTTTTAACCGCTCGCAATGACGATTACCCCCTCCTCGGTGGAGGGGGTAAGGGGGAGGGGAGTCCCCCTTATTAAGTGGGAATGAAAGGGGGATTAAATCCCTCCGTCCGCTCTCGAAGAGCGGGCACCTCCCTTATCAAGGGAGGCTTTAGAGAAGTGTTATCATCTCCACCAGTATCAACCACCTCTCCTTTGATGGGGGAGGGTAGGGTGGGGGTTGAATGCTCCTTTTCTCCTCACGGAGACGCCTGCAAACCGTAAGGTTAAAAGATCGCAGAAAAATAAGAATACAATGTGGAACAGCCTCTCCAGGCTGTTTCTAATATCAAGCACAGGCTGGAGAGCCTGTGTTACAAATTCCCTTCCCTTGTGGCAAAGTGCCTCCCTTATCTCATGGAGCGCGGACTCTCCAGTCCGCGATTTAAGAAACAGCGGGTTAGAGAACCCACTCTCCATTTGATCGTGTCGTTGCACTCCATATTCAAAATGGCCCTTATCGCCCGAAAGATGGGAAGGTAATTCACCCCACGGAGTCACTCCGCAGTTACTCCGCAAGCGTCGTCATTTCATGTCGCGGGGACCCCGGTTTTTTGTCCATCTTTTGTCTACCTTTTGTCCACTTTTTGACCAGCTTTTGTCCAGCTTTTTTTCACCCCGGACGTCTGCTGCGCAGCCGTCCGGGGACCCCAAAACCTGTGACGAGTGCTATGTAAACCTGACTGGATTTCTTGACATTAACCACACTCGGCGTAAGATTAACAGATGTTTCATCCCCTAAACTTTTCAAGGAGGTGGCGTGCGCGAGTTTGACGTAAGTGACGTAATTAAGCCCGTTAGGAACCTGTGCATCGAGGCCAACACCATGTTGCCCGCAGACGTGAAGCGCTCCCTGCTTGAAGCCAAGGAAAAGGAAGAATCACCGGTGGGCAAGGAGATACTAGCACAAATCGCGGAGAATATAGACATAGCATGCTCGGAGAAGCTTGCCATCTGTCAGGATACCGGATTTGCGGTGCTTTTTGTGGAACTGGGCCAGGAGGTACATCTTGTGGGCGGGGACCTGCGTGAGGCGATAAACGAAGGCGTGAGACAGGGTTATGCCGACGGCTATCTGAGAAAATCAATCGTTGCCGACCCTGCAGGCGAGCGGGTGAACACCAAGGACAACACCCCGGCGATCATCCACTGGGATATAGTGCCTGGGGATAAGATAAAGATCACGATAGCTCCCAAGGGCGGCGGCTCTGAGAACATGAGCAGTGTAAAGATGATGAAGCCTGCCGACGGGCTTGAGGGGATAGCGGATTTCGTGGTCGAATGGGTTCGCAATGCCGGAGGCAACCCCTGTCCGCCGGTAATCGTAGGGGTAGGCATCGGCGGCACGTTCGAGCACGTGGCGTATCTGGCCAAGAAGGCGCTTTTGCGTGACATAGGCTCGCATCATCCCGATCCGAGGTATGCGGATGCTGAGCGCGAGATTTTGAAAAAAATCAACGCAACCGGCGTCGGCCCGATGGGCTTGGGCGGAAGGGTGACTGCTTTGGCCGTTTTCATCGAGACCCACCCATGCCACATCGCCTCCATGCCGGTGGCCGTGAACATAAACTGCCACGCGGCGCGGCACAAAACGGTAATCCTTTAGAGAGGACGACAGAGAAAGTTATGCTCCATCAAGGGGTCTAATGCGCAAGGAGGATATAGAAGAATGAAGATTCTCGTTTTGAACTGCGGCTCTTCGTCAGTAAAGTACATGATCTACAGGTGGGGGATAAGGCGTCCTTTGGCGTCCGGCATAGTCGAGCGGGTAGGCATCGAGGGCTCGTTCATCAAGCATCAGGTACCCGGGCGAGAAATCTACCAGAGATCAAAAAAATGCCCTACCCACAAGGAGGCGATAGGACTGGTAATGGAGACACTCACCAGTCCCGAGGTGGGCGTAATCAAAGAAATCTCGGAGATCGAGGCCTGCGGCCACAGGGTAGTGCACGGAGGAGAGCGCTTCGCGGCCTCGGTTCGCATAACCCCTGAGGTGCTCGAGACCTTCCGCGAGCTGGCCGACCTCGCCCCGCTTCATAACCCGCCCAACATCCTGGGCATAGAAGCGGCTATGGAGCATCTGCCTTCGATCCCGCACGTAGCGGTGATGGACACGAGCTTTCACCAGACCATGCCGCCGGAAGCCTACATCTACGCCGTTCCCTACGAGTGGTACCGCTCCTACAAGGTGCGCCGCTACGGCTTCCACGGAACGTCGCATCTTTACGTTGCAAAACGCGCCGCGGTGATGCTTTCCAAGAAGCCGGAAGAGGTCAATCTCATAACCTGCCACATAGGCAACGGGGTGAGCTTTACCGCGATAAAAGAGGGAAAAAGCTTCGACCACTCCATGGGCTTTACCCCTCTTGAGGGGTTGGTGATGGGTACCCGCTCAGGCGACCTGGACCCTGCGATAATCGGCTACATTGCCGAGAAGGAGGACCTCACCGCACAGCAGGTTATCAATATTTTAAACAAAAAGAGCGGAATCCTGGGCATAACCGGTAAGTACGTTGACCGCCGGGACGTGCACAAGGCGATGGAGGAAGGCGAGGGGCAGGCCGAGCTTGCCTTTAAGATCGAGTGCTACCGCGCCAAGAAGTATCTGGGTGCCTACCTTGCCGCCCTGGGTCATACCGACGCCATTGTGTTCACCGCAGGCGTTGGCGAGAAGGGCTGGGAAATGCGCGAGGAGATATGCCGGGGAGTTGAGGAGTTGGGCGTAAAGATCGATCCCGAGCGCAACCGTCAAGCGACAAGCCGCAACCACGAGTTCGTGATCTCTACGGACTCATCGCCGGTAAAGATATTTGTCATCCCTACCGATGAGGAGCTGGTGTTCGTTGAGGACGTGGTGGGCATCCTTGAGGGTACTTACGGCAAGCCTGACTTTCACTACTCGTTCGAGAAGCCGGAATACCGAAACGAGCTTCGCGACGAGGCCTATCAGCGGGAGCTTGAGGAACAGGGCTAGCGCCCTTCATTGCAAAATGCAAAATGTAAAATGCAAATTGGTTGAGAGTATCAGTCACGCTTCATAATCCTGCAATTTAAAATTTTCAGGATGCTATCTTCGCTTTGACCAAACTTCGCGGTTGACGATGTTTGGTGGCATTTCGCCGGCAAAGACCTTGAGCACCGCGTATGCACATAGCTCTGCCATGGCCCCTCTGGCTTGGTGGGTGGCAGAGCCGATGTGCGGGGCAATGACCACGTTCTGTATCCCCATGAGTTCTTTACTGATATCCGGCTCCCTTTCGTAGACGTCAAGCCCGGCCGCTGCAAGTTTGCCCGCCCGCAGTGCTGCAACAAGCGCGGCCTCGTCAACGATCGGGCCTCTTGCCGTGTTTATAAGAACCGCGGTGGGCTTCATCCTGGCAAGCTGGTGCGCGTCTATGAGATGTTTGGTCTCTTGAGTCAGGGGAAGATGAATGGAGACGAAGTCCGCTTCGTGCATAAGGTAGGAGATGTCCATCTTCTTGGCACCAAGCTCCTGCTCCAGGGTTTCGTTACGCTCCTGGTCGTAGTAAAAAACCTTCATCTCGAACCCGCGCGAGCCAAGGGCGAAACGCGTTCCGATCCTTCCCGCTCCTACCACCCCAAGCGTCTTTCCTCGAATCCCCTGGCCGAGCATGAGCTGAGGTCCCCATCCTGTAAACCTGCCGGCTCTTGTGAACCGTTCCGCTTCCCCAATCCTCCTTGCCGCGGCAAACAAAAGCGCCCAGGCAAGCTCGGCCGTGGCGTCGGTCAAAACGTCCGGGGTGTTGGTCACAACTATTCCCCTTTTCGTCGCCGCGTCTATATCTACGTTATCGTACCCCACCGCGTAGTTGGCGATTACTTTGAGATGTGGGGCGGCGCCCATCAGCTCCGCATCTATAGGATCGGAGAGCAGTGAGATCAGCGCCGAGGCATCGGCCACCTTCTCCAAGAGCTCCCTGCGCGGGATCGGGATTTCGCCCTGGTATATCTCAACGTCGTGATCGGCCAAAAGCTTTAGCGTCCCCTCCGGTATGCGCCGGGTTACGTAGATCCTCACAGATCCAGATCCCCGGTCTTTGATTGTCGGCGTCCGCGTTTCGCCTTCGGGTACTCGCCCAGGTGCTCACATGCCCCATCGGTTACTACCCTTCCCGATGGCGTTCGGGCCAGGAAGCCGATCTTCAAAAGGAACGGCTCGATCATGTCCACTATGGTATCGGACTCCTGCTGCAGTGTTGCCGCGATCGCCTCAAGACCTACAGGGCCTCCTCTGTAGAATCTTATGATCGCAAGAAGAAGGGTTCTGTCGAGATCGGTAAGACCGATCTCGTCAACACCTTCGAGCGCCAACGCGTCAAGGGCCACCTTTCGGGTGATGCGTCCGTCTGCGCGAACCTGGGCGAAGTCGCGAACCCTTTTAAGCAAGGTGTTTGCGATCCTCGGGGTCCCCCTTGCCCTTTTGGCAATCTCTCGTGCACCTTCCTCATCTACCTGAACCTGGAGAATCCCGGCCGAACGCTTAACAACCTGGGCAAGCTCCTCCTCGGTGTAGAAGCCAACCGCTCTTGTGATCCCGAACCGCTCCCTTAAAGGTGCGGAAAGCAGTCCGGGACGTGTCGTCGCACCTACGAGCGTAAAGCGGTCCAGACGAAATCTATGAGACCTTGCGTGGGCGCCCTTGTCGAATATAAAATCAACCGCGAAGTCCTCCATCGCCGGATACAGAAACTCCTCAACAACCTTGGGCAGTCTATGAACCTCGTCGATGAAGAGAACCGAACCGCGTTCCAGGCCTGTTAGATAGGCGATCAGGTCGCCTGCGCGCTCAAGCGCCGGGCCCGAGGTGGTGACTATAGGAACCTCCATCTCCCTTGCAATCACGTTGGCAAAGGTTGTCTTTCCCAGACCAGGCGGGCCGTGAAGCAATACGTGATCCATGGGTTCTTCACGCTTGCGGGCAGCTTCGATTGCGATAGATAAGGTCTCCACCAGCCTGGACTGCCCGATGCACTCCGCCAACCGCTCAGGTCGGAGGTTCCACCGTTTGTTATCGTCCACGTCACTTGCATTCAGCAAGGAGTACCCCTTTGCCTTATCTTCGCGGCTCTCGTCAGCCTCTTGCCCTGTAGACCGCATCGAAAAGCTCCTCCGGGGTTTCTAACCCGGGATTCTCTTTTAAAGCCTCGTCAACCATTTCCACGGCCTCCGAACGCCTGTAGCCAAGCTGGGAGATGAGAACCTCTATCACCTGCAATCTCAACTCGTCGGTGGAGACGGCTTCAGGAATCTCCCTCTCTTCCCCTTGAATCAGCGCGAACTTGGCTACCTTGCCCGCGAGTGTTGCAGCGATCTTTTCAGCCTTTGTCCTTCCCACACCTGAAAGCTTGGTTAGGGTTGTGATATCACGCTCCTCAATGGCCCGTGCGATGGTGCGGATGGGCATTGTGAAAGCCTTTGCCGCGGCGGTGGGGCCGATGTCCTGCACCGATATAAGCTTTGTAAAGAACTCGCGCTCCATCTCGTTGCGGAACCCGATCAAAAGAGGCTTGGGTGAGCGCTCGGTCTGGTGCTGGTAGATGAAGAGCTCGAGTTCGGCAGGATCGTCGAGGGACACGCGCTGAACCCCAAGTTCCCTCCAAACGATGTGCGGAAGCCGTACCTCGTATCCCACGTTCCCTACAAGAAGGGTGATGGTCTCCGACGCTTCGTCGCTGGCAATAACGCGACCATTAAGGTAACCTATCATCTTTTATGAAGTGTAGCCACGATTGAGGCTGCAGTCAAGGCCACCGCGGCCGCGTCCGTCACGTGCGAGGGTTTCAGCGGTTCGGAAAGCCTCAGATTTTTTGCAACCGCGCGCCCCATCTGTTCCTTGGATGCGTTGCCGTAGCCGGTGAGCGTTTCCTTGACCTCGCGCGGGGTCACCTCGATGAGGTCAAGTTTTTTCCTGTGCACCGTAAGGAGGATAACCCCCATCACCTTGCCCAGCGAGAGCCCGGACTGCGGGGTATCACGGCGAACGAACGCGGTCTCCAGAGCCAGCAGATCAGGATGGTGATCCTGGATAACCCCTTCCAATCCCTCTGCGATTATCCCGAGTCTTGCCGGTGTTGATTGTTCCGGCCTGGTGCGGATTACCTCCTTGTACAGAAGCTCGAGCTCCTGCCCTGCCTCAATGACCACCACCCCGGTCGAGGCCAGACCCGGATCAACGCCCAGTATTTTCATAATCAGCTTAACCTATCCAAAACCCTTCGGCCTCATCCTTTTGATCTTCCCCTTCTCTCCAGTATCCGATCCACCCGGCTTAGATGATTAACTAACTGTTTACTACTCGGCGGCAAGCTTCTCCATCACCTCTTCGGGTATGTCGAAGTTGGCGTAGACCTGCTGGACGTCGTCGAGGTACTCAAGCGCGTCTATGAGCTTTAAGACCTTGGCTGCGTCCTTTTCGCTCAAAGACACGGTATTCTGCGGTATCCGGGTCAGCTCGGCGTGAAGTATCTCAGCGCCGCCTTCGGCCAAAGCGTCCCTTACCGCGGCGAACTTTCCAGGCTCGGTTTTGATCTCGTATATTGATCCGTCGTGCCGTAAATCCTCTGCGCCGGCCTCAAGCGCCATCTCAAGCGCCTCGTCCTCGCCGTAGGCATCCGCAGCGAGATGGATAATGCCGCAAGAGCGGAACTGCCAGGCTACGCTTCCAGTAGACCCCAGGTGACCGCCGTGGCGGGAGAGTACGTATTTGATCTCGCTTAAGGTGCGTTTTTTGTTGTCGGTCAATACCGTTATCACCATGGCCACTCCCGAGGGCGCGTAGGCCTCGTATGTTACCTCTTCGTATGTGACGCCTGGGAGTTCGCCGGTTCCGCGCTTTACGGCCCGCTCGATGTTGTCTGAGGGCATGTTGGAGGCCTTTGCCGCATCTACCGCGGTTCTCAGACGGGGATTGGCATCAAGGTCGCCTCCGCCAACCCTTGCCGCCGCCGTAATCTCACGGATCAGCTTGGAGAATAGCTTGCCGCGCCGGGCGTCAGTCGCGGCCTTTTTGTGCTTGATCGTTGACCATTTAGAATGTCCGGACATTATACACCTCGAAAGCTACTAGTTCAGGTCTTCTCCGTATACTACTCCGATCACAGTTTTGCCGTCCGTTTCTGCGACTGTGATTACGGCTCCCATGTCGCCTTTTTTGAGAAGAAGTTGTGCTCCTTCTGTGCCACTTACCGTTAATGCAGATTCCCAGCCTTTGCCCGAAAGTCCTTTGTAGTAAGTGGTTACACGAGTCATGGATGAGCGGGTCTCAAACGACACGTTAGTTACTTGTTTTCCTTCTTTTTGCACGGATAAGGAACTCGTGACCTTGGCGCCGGGATAAACGAGTTCTTTGGGCATATCCTTAGGGACCGTCGCATCTCCGCCGACATTTATATCGACGTCGCCGCCGCCTTCTTTTTCCAATGCCTTTTCGATTACACGCTCGGTAAAGCGCTCGGGTTTGCAGCAGGCCAGGGCAAAGGTTGCAACAAATACAACCGCCACGAGAAGAATGATTGGTTTTTTCATGGCTGCTCCTTCATGGTTATTGATTTACTCGCATCGCCCCACAGACGGGCCTTTTTAATCTCCGTATCTTCCTCCTCCAGTTTTTAGGCCTCGACGCGGTAGTGGGCCGGTCCCTCAACGAAAAGGTTGCCGCCTTGCGCATCGTTTGCAACGATGCATGGGAAATCTTCCACTTCGAGGCGGCGAATAGCCTCGGTACCCAGCTCAGGGTAGGCTATGACCTCGGCCTTTTTAATCGACCTTGCGATCAGCGCCGCGGCACCCCCGACAGCGGCGAAGTAAACAGCTCCGTGCTTCTGCATGGCATCAAGAACTTCCTTGGAACGCTGGCCCTTGCCTATCATACCTCTTAACCCGTGCTCAATAAGGATCGGAGCGTAGGGATCCATGCGGTAGCTGGTGGTGGGTCCTGCAGAGCCTATCGGATAGCCAGGCGGTGCGGGCGCAGGGCCGACGTAATAGATCACCTGACCGCGAAGTTCAAACGGCAGCTTCTCACCCTTCTCGATCAGCTCCACCAGACGCTTGTGCGCGGCGTCCCGGGCGGTGTAGATTACGCCCCATAAGAGCACTCCGTCGCCTGCGCGAAGCTCGGCAACAGTCTGGTTTGTCAACGGCGTCGTTATCTTCTTGCGTTCCGGCATGAGCCTCCTTGAGGATTAAACTATATTCACACCTAACCAAAAGTCAACACCATTCACCCCACAAGGATACTTCGCATCCGTGCGGGGACCCCCGGAACGTGAGGTTGTCATTGCGGGCGAGCCGCGATTCTTGGAATCGTGCGACGAAGTAAAGTAGGGGCAAGGCATGCCTTGCCCCTACCGAAGTACTGCTCTTCTTCGGCCTGGGGTTCAATAAAAATGTAGGGGCCGACTTTTAAGTCGGCCCGCCTCCGTTGACTTTTGTTTCGGGCTGACCTAAAGGTCAGCCCCTACGAGCTGCAAAGTTAAGTCAGGTTGGCAATCGCAGGAAACCAGGATGTCATTGCGAGATTTCGCGCGGCAAAATCGTGGCAATCTCATGGCCATTACAAAGCAGGAATGAATATCTTGGCTTTATTCTCCAAACAAGTTGATATTGAAGGAGATTACAGGTCGCTCTTCAAATCAAGGTTCTTCAGCTATATGAGATTGCTTCGCGGTTTTCAACCGCTCGCAATGACGAAGTGTTCCCTCTCCCTCCGGGAGAGGGTAGGATGAGGGCGTTACAATTTTTCCCCCTCCCTGGTGGAGGGGGTAGGGGGAGGGGATTTAATACCCCACATGTCTGCTTCACCCAACAGGGGTACAAGCGCATCCGTGCGGGGACCCCAGCATCTTGATGACTGAATCTCCGTAGGGGTCGACCTTCAGGTCGACCCGGAAGTATTGAACATGAACGGGCCGACTTAAAAGTCGGCCCCTACGAGCCTTACCGTCTCCCGCATTTTGGTTTGTAATGCATTCCTTCTATAAATATAAAACATCGCGGTCAGCGCAATCAGTACGGCGAAGGCCTGGGCGATGGCCGAGGAGAGGTAGTGATAGGCCGTGAAGAGGTTAGCGTCCATAAATAAAGGATATACGGCATAGAATAGATGTCAAGCCAGAAGAGACGGCGTATTTCAAATTGCAAATCGTGGGTTCAATAATGAAGTGCAACAACCATGTTGTTTTTACACCGCGTATTGTTGCCATATTGCAACGAGGCGCTCGTTGCACTCCATATATGCTCTCCTTCTCCTTCACAGAAAGGATCGCAGATCGAAATATCCGTATTAAAATCTCATTTGAAAATAACCCGGATCAACGTATAATTCGCAATGGTTGACCTGCACATCCACACCTCCTTCTCCCCTGATTCCAATATTGCCCCTGAACGCGCCTGCCGTGCGGCCTATGCAAGAGGGCTGAAGATCATAGGCTTTGCCGATCATGTTGAGTTCCTGCCCGCAGACGGGGCATACGTTAATCTATATGATGGGGCTAAAATCCTTGCAGAGATCGAACGCCTGCGCGAGCGCTATCGGGATAAGCTTGAGATACTCTACGGCGCTGAGGTCGGGTTCATCCCCGGAAAAGAGAACCAGATAAAGGATTTTTTGGATTCGCAACCTCTCGACTACGCCGTAGGCTCGGTGCACTACGTGGGCGGGGTTCTGGTTTCAAGATGGGTAAGTGAGCGTGAGCTGGCAGGCAAGGATTTTGCACCATACTTCGAGGTCGTGCTTGAGGCGGCAGAAAGCGGGCTATTTGATGTCCTGGGTCATCTCGATTACATAAGGAAGTATCTATTTGCTCCTCAGGAATACGGGAGGGAGGATTACGAGGGGATGGTGGATAGGATTCTTGAGAGCGCCGCAAAACAAGGTCTGGTTATTGAGCTCAACACCTCGGGCTGGCGGCACGCAACCGGGGAGCCTTATCCTGGCGAGGGAATACTGAAACGATTTGCAGAGCTGGGTGGGTGTGCTACGGGTGCTACGGGTGCTACGGGTACTACGGGTACTACGGGTGCTGCGGGTGTTACGGGTGTTACGGGTGTTACGGTGGGGTCCGACGCACACAAGGACTACGAGGTGGGATACGGCAACGAGAGGGCGAGAAGGCTTCTGCAGCGTGCAGGATTCGGCTCGGTGGAGGTATTTAGAGTGCGCCGGCGGTTCTCGTTCCCCTTATGAACCTGGCCCGCATCTACGATCTCTTTGCGCCCTTATACGACCTGCTCATCTGTGTCCCGATCTTCGGGTTGAGAAAAGAACAGTCCGCCGCTTTGCCCTACGTAGCTGGCGGGCGGATACTTGAAATCGGCTGCGGAACAGGTTATCTGCCGTCACAGATGGCCTCGCCTGAGAGGTCGGTGGTCGGTTTGGACTTCTCGAAGGGAATGTTGCAACAGGCTCGAAAAAGGCTCCTGCGTGAGCGCAAAAAGGCATCCCTCGTATGTGCAGACTACCACAACCTGCCCTTTGAACCATGCTCTTTTGACTCGGTGGTTGCAACCTTCAGCCTGAGCCATGCACCGGATATTCTGCCGGTGTTTTTGGAGATTCACAGGGTCCTTAAGAAAAATGGACGGGTTGTTATAGTTGATGTCGGACCTGCGTCGCGTTCCTGGCTTGGTGCAAGGATACTGCTTTCCCTTTACAGGCTTGAGGGCGATTATCCAAGGGACGAAACCCTTCATCTCGAAATGGCGGGCTTGGGAATCATCCATCGAAAGGAGCTCTCCAAGCTGGGCACGGTTCACCTGGTGGTGGCGGAAAAACTCCCCTTTCACAATTAGGTTGACTGCCTTGAACCTCGGACTATACTCCCCCAAATGCGTTCAGTGATGCTTTTTGTCCCTCTGTTGTTACTTCTGAGTTGCGCGTCGCGTTTGACGATAACCGACCAGTACCTTCCCGTTGTGCCCGCCGATAACCTTGTTCTGAATGACAGCGATACCACCCTGGTTGGCACAATCACCATGCTTTCGGACAAAATGCAGGCGTTTGACGTGGTTCGGATCAGGGGCGATACCGCCTTCCGGGTGGGGCGGGTGATATTGGATAGGGCGATCGAACCATACTATGGAGGCATCATAAGAGCGCGCCTGAGGCCGATCGAGAAAGATGTATACGGATACATTACCAAGGCCGAGCTTCTGGAGTGGTCTGAGGAACCGCTGGCGCGCGATGAAACCCGCGAAACGCTTGAAGATATATTGAAGAGACAAAATAGACGTTTGAACCGTCTCGTTAAGAAAGAAGGATTCGAGGGATGGGAATCCGACGGAACCCTTCAGCTCGAAGGCTACGACCCGGAGGCAGAGATTGCAATCTACAGTATGTCGTCGAGGGCGGTTGAGGAAGGAAACATTCAAAGACAGCCGATTTTAGTCGTATGGGCCACACCCCAAGGGGCGATCCTGAAGGTCAACCTTACGATCCTGAATCGGATACTTGAAAGGAGATAGTGTGAAGAAGCTGTTTTTATTAGTTTTTTTCGCCACGGTCGTCTTCGGCACGACGTGGTACGAGGTAAGCGTTCCTCTCGAAGGGGAGTCATTACCTGCCGTACTCTCAGGATTTGATATCGTCGGCGGCAAAGCCGGCTACCGGGCAGAGATCGTGTGCACACAGGAAGGACTCAGGCTGCTGGATCAGGCAGGCGTTGACTACCGGATCATCATAGAGGATCTCGAGGCCTACTACGCCGCCCGGATGCTCGGACCCACAGGCTTCGGTAATTACTATACATACGATGAGACAAACGCCATCCTTGACTCGCTTCACGAGCGCTACCCCCAGATTATTTCGGAGCGGGTGATCCTTCCCAACGACAGCCTGGGTGACACCACATGGGACGGCAACTATGTCTGGGCGGTAAAGATATCGGACAACGTGGGCACTGAGGAGGATGAGCCTGAGGCGCTGTATACGGGGATACATCACGCCCGCGAGCCGATCGGGGCAAACATCTGCGTTGAGTGGGCAAGATGGCTCTGCGATAACTACGGGAAAGATCCCCTTGCTACCTATCTCGTGAACAACCGCCAGATATGGATCGTTCCGATAATAAATCCCGACGGCTACCTTTACAATGAAGAGATACGTCCTGGCGGAGGCGGCATGCACCGCAAGAACCGCAGGCAAACGGGCGCCGAACCGCAGGGAGTAGATAACAACCGCAACTACCCATACATGTGGGGCTACGATAACCAGGGCTCCTCACCTGATCCTGAGGAGGAGACCTACCGGGGTCCTGAGCCGGGCTCAGAGCCTGAGACCCAGTCGGTGATGAACCTGTGCAAGGAGCATTCCTTCGTTACCGCACTCAACTTCCACAGCCACTCAAACCTGTTACTATATCCCTGGGGTTATATAAAACAGAAGTGCGAGGACTCTCTGGCCTTCTACGGATGGGGTGAGATTGCCACCCGGATAGCTTACTACCCGGTCATCGGCGGCCACGAACTCTACCCAACCAACGGCGATTCCGACGACTGGATGTACGGGGATCAGGGTATCTTTTCCGTAACCCCTGAGATAGGCGAGCAGTTCTGGCAGGAGTGGCAGATAGATCAACACATAGCCGAGACCCATCCCATGATGATCGCCACAGCAAAGGCGGCAGGCATCTACCCTGAGCTTTTAGGTATCTCGTTCTCGGACGGCGGGGACGGTGAGATATCGCCCGGGGAAACCGTTGATCTTACGGTCAGGGTGCACAACATGAGCGTAAAGGATGGATCAGGTCGGATAGGTCTTGAACTCAGCGGATCCGATCCGAGGGCTGAACTCGTTAAACCCACGGCGTCCATCGCTTCACTAGCACCCCAGAGTGCAGGCACCAACGAATCCGATCCTTTGAAGGTAATGATCTCAGCCACAGCTCCCCCCGACTCGGCGATCCCTCTTACGCTTACAATCCAGGCGGCAGGCCAGGAGTTCGTTCACCAGATCACGCTTCCGGTGGGCAGGAGGGATACCCTTATCGCCGAGGACTTTGAGGACCAGAACTATGAAGGCTGGTACTCCAACTGGGGATTGACCGACGAGAACTCGCACTCCGGGGATTATTCCATTACCGACTCCCCGGATGGCCCCTACGACGACGAGAGCTTATACTATCTTCAGAGTCCTGAACTCGATCTTACGGATAAGGCAGTAGCGGAACTGAGCTTCTGGCATCTTTTTTCCATCGAAAAGGGCTGGGACTGGGGGGCAGTGGAGGCCAGGAGCAGCCAGACCGACGGCTGGGTAACCCTCAAGCGCTTCTCAGGCTTCCAGGAAGACTGGCGCGAGGAGCGCTTCGATCTCTCAGGGTTCTGCGGCTCCTCTGACCTCCAGATACGCTTCCGTCTTACTACCGACCGGTATGAGCATTTTGACGGCTGGTATGTGGACGATGTGGTGCTGACCGCGTTCAAAGGCAAGGCCTCAAGCGGGCTGCACGAACTTGCCGATATCCGGCCGGTTGTCGGACCGGTTGAGTGCATAACCACTGGAAACCTGAGCTTTGCCGGTCCTGCTGGCACTCAGGTGGACGTCGTAGTATTCGACGCATCCGGACGTCTGCTTGCCCGGACAGAAGGAACCACCCCCTTCAGCTGGCAGATGCAGGATAAAACCGGCAGTACTCTGCCAGCCGGGGTATACTTTGTAAGAACCATCTCGGATACAAGAGAAACCAACCGCAAGGTCGTGGTGATCGATTAAAAAGATTTCTTGTGGAACATAACTGACCCGCCAGGAGGCATGGTGAAGAAGGATCTCGTTTCAATCGCTGATCTAAATGGTGAGGAGATCAGGGAACTATTCAAGATATCTGCCGAGATAAAGGGCAAACAGCTTGATCTTGCAAAAGGTAAGACCCTGGTGCTCGTGTTCGAGAAGCCTTCCTTGAGAACACGGGTCACCTTCTCTGTTGCGTTCTTCCAGCTGGGCGGGAACGTGATATACCTTGCCCCTGCTGATATAGGCTTAGGCAAACGCGAGTCTGTCCCTGATGTGGCTCGCAACCTGGCACGCTGGGTTGACGCGATCGCCGCCCGCACGTTTGCACATAAGACAGTGGTTGATCTGGCCTCCTGCGCGTCCATCCCTGTAATCAACGCGCTCTCAGACGCCGAACATCCCTGCCAGGCGCTGGCCGACTTCCTGACTATACTGGATCATCTGGGGTCCCCGAGCGAACGCGAAGCGTTCGATTGGGGTAAAATCAAGTTATCCTATTTCGGCGACGGCAACAACGTGTGCCACTCGCTCATGCTTACAGCTGCCAGGCTGGGAGCCAGGATGGTGGTGGCAGGGCCACAGGGCTACGGTCCCAAACAAAAGTTCATTGAGATGGCGCAGGAGGAATCGAAAAAGACCGGCGCCTCTATAACCATAACCCGCGACCCTAAAGAAGCGGCCGCCGACGCGGACGTTATCTACACCGACGTGTGGGCCTCGATGGGACAGGAGCAAAAAGCCGCCGAGCGCAGGTCTCTGTTTGCACCATTCCAGGTGAACCCCGAGCTATTAAAGCACGCCAAGCCTGACGTTCTGGTCGAACACTGCCTGCCCGCGCACCGTGGAGAGGAGATAACAGACGAGGTGCTTGACGGGGAGCACTCGGTGGTCCTTGATGAGGCCGAGAACAGGCTTCACATCCAGAAGGCGATACTTTACCAATTGCTCCTTTTAACCGGAGTTAAAAGATCGCAGCTCTAGAATGGAAAGGCCAGCCGTATGCTGGCCTTTCCATTTTTTATTCTGCGACCTTTTTCGCGTAGCGAAAAAGGAGCATAATTTCTATTGACAAGGAGAGAAGGCTGGATATAGTGCATCGTGAGCTTCCTTAATGAGCATAACATTCTTATCTTCCTCTTACAAATAGTCCTTCTGTTGTTTGCGGCAAGGGCCGCGGGAGAGCTCTTTCGCAGATTCAAACAACCTGCGCTTGTAGGCGAGATACTCGTGGGAATCATCTTCGGCCCGACGATATTCGGGCGGTTCCTGCCCGGTCTTGCGGGGTCCCTGTTCCCTGACAACGCCATCCAGTACAGCATGCTGGAGACCGTCTCCTGGCTGGGGGTGCTCTTTCTTTTGCTTGTAACCGGCTTCGAGGTAGAGATCTCGGCGATCTGGAAACAGCGGCGCTCCTCTCTGACTATAGGGTTTGTAGGGGTCTTGCTTCCCATGCTCATGGGTATCGGGCTTGCGCTTCTGCTTCCTGAAAGATACATGGTTGACCCTGGCCGTAAACTGGTCTTTGTACTATTCATGGGCACCGCTATGGCCATCTCCGCCATACCAATCATAGCCAAGGTGCTGCACGATCTGGACATCCTGAAAAGCGACATAGGGCTTACCATAATCTCAGCCTTCACGGTGAACGACATCCTGGGTTGGGTGGCGTTTACCATGGTGGTCGGTCTTGCCACCCAGCAGCGCATCCATTGGTTATCCATTCTGAGGGTCTTCGGGGGCACGGCGGTGTTTATAGCGTTCAGTCTGACCTGGGGACGTAAGCTGGTGAACAGGGCTGTGAAGTGGATCAACGCGAGCTGGCTGCCTAAACCTGGGAGCGTTCTGACCTTCGTCGTTCTCCTTGGTGGGCTGTGCGGAGCTTTGACCCAGCTTATCGGCATCCATGCGGCCTTCGGGTTCCTGGTTGCCGGGGTGATGGCTGGCGGTGCGCCGGCCATTTCGGAGCGCAGCAGAGAGACGATCTCCCAGATGGTATATGCGGTGTTCGTCCCCCTGTTCTTCGTAAGCATCGGACTCAGGGTTGACTTTCTGGCCAACTTTGACTGGCTGCTTGTCAGTACTGTAACCGTGGTAGCCATAGGAGGTAAGCTGGTTGGAGCCTGGCTTGGGGCGAGAATGTCCGGTATCCCACAGCGCGACTCGTTCGCCATAGGCATAGCGCACACGCCGGGCGGTGCGATGGAGATAATCATCGGTGTGCTTGCGTTGGAGTTCGGACTTATAAATCTGGTGGTATTTGAGGCGATCGTGGTCGCGGCACTGGTTTCCTCGATAGCTGTGGGACCCCTCTTATCCCTGGCTCTCGGCCTGCGCCGCGCCTTCAACGCCCTTGAGTTCTTTCTGAAGGACGCAGTAGTAGCCAATCTCAAGGGCAGTACCCCATTCGAGTTGATCGGGGAACTATGCGGCTCCATCTCCGAGCATGAGGGGATGCCCGGTGCGGCCAAGGCATGCGCGGCGGTCAACATGCGCGAGGGGATAATGGGAACCGGGATGGAAAAAGGGATCGCCATACCGCATGGGAGGATGAAGGGTTTGTCTGCACCGGTCTTCACATTGGGACATTCGACCAAAGGGGTGGAGTGGAACACGGCTGATGGGTTTCCGGCAAGGCTCGTTTTCTTGATCCTTACCCCTGATCCGGATAAGGACGACCTGCAGGTGAAGATCCTTGCCTCAATTGCCAGGGTGATGGAGGATGAGAAGGTAAGAAGGGAAATGCTGGAGGCTCGCGACAGGAAGGAGATGATAGATATATTCAGTGCCGCTCTGCGCCGCGACCGGATGATGAGGGCAAGAGGATAATTACCCCACCCGAAAGCTTCGCTTCCGGGCGGGGACCCCAAACAGTGCTCCTTTCGCCGGAGGCGAAAGATCGCAGAAGGGGACTCATCGCAAAACCTTCTCGAACACGAAATAGTTGACATTCCAACGAGGCTCGCTAGACTAGCGTCTAAAATGAAGTTGCGAGTTAGGCTTATGAACTCCCCCCAAGATGGCGGATACATGCCGATTCGGGGTATAAAAAAGGAGGCCTGATGGACGTTGCAAAAGCGATCCGCGACCGCAGAAGCGTTCGCTCGTATGAAAATAAGGACATCCCTCAGGAGGTGCTCATCAAGGTGCTGGAGGCGGCAAGGCTTGCTCCTTCTGCAAACAACCGTCAGCCCTGGAAGTTCGTGGTGGTTCGCGAGGCGGCCAAGCGCAAGGCGTTGGCCAAGGCGGCAAAGGAACAGCAGTTCGTGGCCGAGGCTCCGGTGGTGATCGCCGCTGTGGCACTGGAACCTGAAAGGACGATGACCTGCGGGGTTCCAACCTATGCCGTTGACCTGGCCATCGCGGTGGATCACATGACCCTGGCCGCGGTCCAGCAGGGACTTGGCTCGTGCTGGATCGGGGCTTTCTACCAGGAGGACGTCAGGAAGCTGCTTGAAATCCCCGATGAGTGCAAGGTTGCGGCTCTGTTAACGTTGGGCTACCCACGGGATCAGGCACGCTTCAAGAACCGAAAACCGCTTGATGAGATCGTCTGCTACGAGGGCTGGAGCTAGAAGGAAACCGATCAAGGATTGAAAAACCCGCCGACCCTCGGCTGTCTCCACCATCAGAATCCTGAAGAAGCTGTCAAGTAACATACCTTGCCTCTCGACGTAACCGTGAAAAGGAAAGGCTGTTCTTAAAGATTTTGCTCTTGTTTTCGTCTTGGTCAATCTCCGGATATATCTACAACTACGGTTTAGCGTTAAGGCCGCAATTGCGAAACCACCAGGATGGAATCAACCCTCTTCAACTATCCTCCATGCCCCAAGGGTGAAGAGAAGCTTGAGCACGTCTATGGTGGTGCGTACCCGCAGGCCGGCATATTGTTCGCCCCAGCCGCCGTCTTCAGCCTGAAGACCCACGAGTCGTTTTTTGGTATCCTTTAGAATCTCATGCTCCGAGGCTACACCTGCATCAAGCAGACACTCCGCCTGGAGTGTTATGAGTCTGGGTTCACAGGAGCGGGTGAAGTTGGCAAGCGCGTAGAGGAGCACCTCCCGTACCAGACCGCAGCCAGGCCCGTCAAGGAGGGCAAAAAACCCTAGCGCCAGGAAGTGAATGGCCGGGGACGAGGTGAAGCGATTTCCCTGGATGCGCAGGCTAAGCAAGTAGTTGCGTACCAATCTGGTCTCGCGGCTTTCAAGCTGTCCTATACGGCATAGCTGGCGGCCCACGTATGCAGAAAGCCAAAGCCTCCCCCATTCGCCGCCCATCTCGTGCCCAAGCTCAAGCTGGGAAAAGCTTTCCTGCCAGTAACCCTCCGGGTGCTGACGTGAGCGAATGAAATCCAACGCACGACGGCAAACAGGCGAGGATACAACCCCAAACTCACTCGCGTAGCCCAGCACCTTGGCAGTCTCCGAGATATTGGAGGGCTCGCCGTAAATCAGCTGAAGTGGATAGCCGCCGTCCGGGTTTTGGTAGGCGCCCAGAAGCCAGGCGGCCATGGTGTCGTCGCGCTCACCCTTGAAAAGGAATCTGCTGCGGTAGCGGTCAAGATCGGTTCCTTCGAGTTCGACGTACTCCAGGGCGTCTTCAACACGCAGCATTCTTCCTCCGATGCAGTGTAGGCGAAAACCCATCCAAAGTCAATCACGTGGCGCGAACCTTCAGGTTCGCTTCTCAGCTCAACGGCTACGGAGTGAAATACCCACCTCGATGCTTAAGGGCATAAACGAAGGCGAAACATTCTTATGAGTTGCCCGTTCGGGGTCCCTAAGCAAAGGTGAAGCATCCGCTTGGGATGATTTTATTGGGGTCCCCGCAGCGTTACGAAGTAACGGTGTGGGGTGTCGTTATATCCTGAACAGATAAACGATCTTCGCGTAAAGGGTTACCTCGCCTACCTCGATTGAACCTGACGAGCCGTCCAGGTTGACCGCCGAAGCAAGGTAAAGATAGCTCAAAGGTGCGATCTCATACGTTGCAAGAAGCTGCTGTGTGTAGCGCTCTGCTGCGGTGTTCTGCTGGGCGTTGAGCCGGAAGGAAAGCTTGCGAGTGGCGGTGTAGCGCAGAGACTGGCCCGCGGTCCAGCGAAAGGCGTCCTCCGGGTCCGGCTCCCAGGATTCCTGGAAGGTAAGAAAGCCGGTGGCGTAAGCGGAAAGCACCAGGTTGTGCCGAGGCCGCCAGGAGATGTTGGGGCTTACGGAACCCACATGACCGAAGTACTGAGGAACGTAATACTCGTAAACGTACTGGTCCCATAAACTTAGCCACAATCCGCCGTAGATGTCTTTTGTGGTGCTGCTGCTGAAGCCTGCATTGACGCTCTTTATCCAGCGCAGGCTCTGATCCTCCTGGTAGAAGTTGCGGGAGGTCGAGCCGCTGAGATTCGCATACCAGCGGTTCGAAAACGACCCGCCCGCAGACCCCCAGAGGGTGTAGGAAGGGACGGTGTCTTCAAGGTATCTGCCAACCGAGGGGCCGAGGTTAACCGAGATCGAGCGCAGCCAGCCGGAACCCCAGGAATCGCTGTAGCCAGTATTGATGCTGGCCCACTCATGACCGGGACGAGAAAGATAGCCCGTCGCCCCCAGATCGGCCAGACTGTCGGTATAGCTGGCGCTGGCATGGAAGTTGAATCTGCCCGATTTGCCGAATCCCAGAATCCCCATAGGTCCGCCCTGCTTATCGGTATGAAAGGAGTACAACCCCTCCCCGTTCACATACCAGTCATCTGCAATGGAAAGATCAAGATCGCAGCCCAGGACGCGATCACCCCGATGCTTTTCACCCCATCGCTCACGAGAGGTAGCTATGATACCTGACTCGGAACGGCTGAAGAGATCTTGTTTGATACGGGCAATGCTGTAAAGAGCGGCAGGTTCGGTGTATTCCCGACCATAATACTCATAGACAGCCTCACCTGTGCAGGCTTCTATAATACCCAGCTCCGTACCCCCCATCTTTCCAGTGAGTTTTGTGCCGCCGTAAATGGGGACCTCCGAGCCGTCAGGCAGCCTGCGACCGATGCGCCGGGTATAGAAAGGTTTAAAGTAGCCGAACTCAAACAGGTCGGCACCCTCGGTGAAGAAGGGCCTGCGTTCGGAAAGGTAAGTTTCGTATCTGGTGAGATTTATTCGTTCGGGGTCGGCCTCTATCTGTCCGTAATCCGGGAAGGTGGTTACGTCCAGGATAAGGTTGGAGGTAATCCCCCACTTCGCATCCATCCCTGCGACCCCGGCTGTCATGGGAAGAAACGTAACTACCGAATCCAACACATCCGGTCCCCTCGCGCGAGCGGTTTGGGTGAAATGTGGCAGAAACTCCATGTGCAAGCCTGAGGAGACGTCCTTGATTCCGGTAAGCTCGCCGAAGCGATCCACCCTGGTGCCCATACCTTTGTCAGAGGGGCGGTAGTCTGCCCAGACGACCCTCTCGTACTTTTTGTCCATCCAGCGACTCACACAAAGCCCCCACACCTGTTCATCTTGAGGAGGAAACCGGAGGGTCTTGAAAGGAATCGCAATCTCGGCAAACCAGCCGCACTCCTCAATGGTGGTCTCTGCATACCACACACCGTTCCAGGCGTAATCATAGCCCCAGCCGCCGTCGGTTATATGGGCATCCCTTTGGATGCCCAGGGGATTGATGGCGAACCGGTAGGCGTTTCGGTCGTCGTTGTAGGTGTCGATGGATATGGTAACGTCGTCTCCGTCTCCTCCCGACTCCCGTGGCACAAGCCTTGCCGTCACCTGACCGGATTCTTTATAGTAGCAGAAGCAGCCGAAGTAGAGGGCATCCTCGTCGTAGCACACCACCACCCGGGTAGACTCGGAGGCAGGTTCGCACATCTCCGGATAGTTCTCCATAAAGTCGGTAAACCCCGGGTTTTGCTGCCAGCACGCCTCGTCAAGGATACCATCGATGATCGGCGGTTCGGTGATGCACACCGCCTGGGCGGTTCTGCTCGCAAACAAGGAAAGGACTAAAAAGATCACCTGTGCCTCTTTATCAAGAAGTTAACCGATCGTCATGTGCCTGTAAGTTCAGAAATATACATCACTTGAGACAGATGTCAAGCTTAGCATTCCTTTCGGGGTTCCCGCAAGGATGCGAAACAACGTTGTGGGGTAACTTTATTGGGGTCCCCGGCAAGAAACGAAGTTTCTTGTTGGGGTAACTTATCGGGGTCCCCGCAAGGATGCGAAGCAGCCTTGTGGGGTGATTTTATCGGTGTCCCCGCGGAGGAACGAAGTTACTTCGCGGGGTGAAAAGGTGGAACGGGTTGAAGTTGGTTTTGTAGTCGTAGTGATCTACCCCTTCGGCGCGCTTGAGGCCGCCGACTACCAGGTAGGTTATCGGAGTGAAGAGGATTTCCACTCCCACCTTGAAGATATAGTTGGATATGATGAGGGATAGAAGCTCAGAACCACGGAAAGCGCCCAGGAATGCAACCAGTATGAACACCCCGGTATCAACCCCCTGACCTACCAGGGTTGAGCCGATGGTGCGCGACCATAGGAACTTACCTTTCGTCCAGACCTTCATCTTGGCCAAAACGAACGAGTTGGAGAACTCGCCCGCCCAGTAGGCAACGAGACTTGCGGCGACAATGCGGGGCGTGAATCCTAAGACCTCATAATAGGCTGAGGTGGATGGACCGAAGCCAGCCCGGGGCAGGAGGCCGATGAGCATCAGGAGCCCGGACATCAGCGCGTTGGCTCCAAACCCGACCCAGATGACCCGCCTGGCGCTGGCGTAGCCGTACACCTCGGTCAGGACGTCCCCAAAGATGTATGCTAAAGGAAAAAGAAGCGTGCCCGCGTCGAAGGTAAAAAACCAGAGTTTGACTATCCGGGCGGCGGATGCGATGTTTGATACCAGGAGCACGGTAACGAACGCCGCCATCACCAGATCGTAGTAGCGGAAGCGCTGCGGTGATTGGAGAGTTTCGCCATTAGTCATGGATTAAGGATATGGAGGGATTGGTGGAAGTCAACTAAGTAATTGACCATGGGTTGACATGTAGCCTGATTGCGTTAAAATATCTGTAGAAATAAACTTGTGCGTTCATACGTTTACTTTACGACTAGGAGGAGTAATGCTTGGTAGATGGAAAGAAATTGTGGTTTTGTGGTTTCAGGGCAAGAGGTTCAAGGATAAAGCTTTAGAAATCAGTACCCTGGGTGAGCTAGAGCAGTTTCAAAAGATAGTCACAATGACGGCGGAAGAATTATGGCGTGCTGTTAACCCTGGGCGTAAGAACTTACCGCACCACTTTGGAAGAGGATGTCCCGTTGGCTGTTGAAAATTAGATAGCGGATCCTGCCCTGATAGGTATAATCAGGGAAAGAAAACAAAAAGGAGGATCCGCTATGTCGGATAATAACAGAGAAAGAAAGACAAGTCAAG